>OMGR01000984.1_pt1 | contig 13768 bp, 8 predicted proteins | sample 1646061 | NCBI WGS metagenome assembly OMGR01 (sample SAMN05578583, study PRJEB25193) | human gut metagenome | biome: Human Microbiome; feature: human-associated habitat; material: feces | host: Homo sapiens | place: USA:Birmingham | reverse complement strand
TCGTTGCCGGTAGTGGCGAGGGTCAGCACATGTTCCAATACTTCTCCACCATAGTTGGTGGTATTCAATCCTTGAATTGGCATTGTCTTTTAATTCTTTAATTGTTAATTATTAATTTGCGCTTTGCGCATCACATTTTAATCTTCTGCCGTCCGCGTATCTGCGGCGCGCTGCCTGCACTGCGAACACTGCTTCCCACCTTTTTTCCAAAGTAAGTGGAGCCGCCCAGTTTGGCATTCTTGGGGTTCTTGACCGGTACCATAGCGCGTCATTTTTTACGGTTGTCACGAATTTCTTTCATACGCTTGTCCCAGGCGCTTTCGTTTCCACCCGCACCGGGGGCCTCCAGTTTGTCTTTCAGCAGCTTTTTGGGTTTCAATGCCTTCAAGGCACTCATGCCGTCTTTGAAGTTTGCTTTCAGAATGTTCTTGTAGGTGTCCTTTTGATCGGCACCGATACGGCCGTCTGTCACGGCATCGGTCACGGCAGAATCAATACGCTCTTCTTCCTGCTGTTGCAGTTGTTCTTTCAACTTGCCGTTCTCCTGTTCCAGGTCGTCGGCCTCATCTGCCCTCTTGGCTGTTTCACCCAGCATGGCCATTACTGCCGTTTCGTCCGCACAGTTGGCAAATCGGGGAATCTTCTTGAAATCATCCAATTTCATTTTATCGGGGTTTTGTGGCTGTCGCTGCTCCAGCTCCAGCCGGTTAGTAAATATGCGGTATATATCATCCGTAGTGCTCTCGGCAGGTACGGACTCTACATCGTAGATGGCGTCAATCAATCCCAGTGACAGAGCTTCGTCCGCTTTCAGCCAATGGTCAGTTCCGTCGAAGTATGTGCCCTTCACCTCTTCCTTGTCCATGCTGCAGCGTCCGCCGATGATTTCGGCAATGGTATCCTCCAGGCTCTCAATGGTAGCTATCATATCCCGCAAGTCCTGCTTGTTGCCGTAACAACCACCGGAAACGTTGTGCAGCATCATACGGGCATAGCGGCTCATCTCTACGCGCTTTCCACACAAGGCTATCACACCGGCTATGCTGGCGGCAATGCCATCAATGTAAATGGTGATGTTGCTCTTGCACTGGCGTATGGCGTTGAAAATGGCAATGCCGGGGTAAACGTCGCCGCCGATGGAATTGATACGGATGTTCAGATTCTCATAGCTTCCGTCCAGGTACATCAGCTCGTTCACGATGTCCCGGCTGGCTATCCTGCCTTCGCCGCCGATGGAATTGATACGGATGTTCAGATTCTCATAGCTTCCGTCCAGGTACATCAGCTCGTTCACGATGTCCCGGCTGGCTATCCTGCCTTCGCCGCCCTCATCGCTGATTTCTCCGTAGAGCAGCAGGCAGGCGGTCTTTTCGTTAAGTATATTTTTGAATGCAGTCATGCGTTGTCGATTTATTTGCTGCAAACTTACGGTGGTAAGGGTAACCGCACAAAAAAGTGTGTAACGCTTGCGAGCAAGTAGGTAGTTCGTGCGGCATAGCTTGTAACTGCTCCGCGCTTTTTTCAGGTTCACATGCGGGATGATGAACTTTGCGTAAACTTAATCCTATAAAAATGGCAGATTTGACTACGCAACAGAAGAAAGACTATGCCCGCACCCTCTACCTGAAGGACAACCTCACGCAGCAGGAAATTGCAGACAAAGTGGGGGTGTCCCGGCAGACCATCATCCGGTGGGTGTCGGCAGAGAAATGGGAAGAGCTGAAGGCAGGCATGACGCTCACCCGGGAACAGCAGGTGGCGTCCCTGCATCGCCAGGTATCGGAGATAAACCGCGTTATCAGCGGACGAGAGGAAGGAAAACGTTTTGCCACAGCCGCAGAAGCGGATACCTTGAACAAACTGGCAACGGCCATCAAAAAGATGGAAACGGACGTGGGAATTTCAGATATCATCAGTGCAGGTATGAAGTTCATCAACTGGCTGCGTCCGTTCGACCTGGACAAAAGCAAGGAGTTTCTTCGTTTGTGGGACGCTTTTATAAAAGACAGCCTATGACACAGACGCAGAAAGACCGTGACGCGCTCCGGGAATGGGCGGTGTTCTACGAGGCGGGGCTTCGCCGCCGGAATTCGGACGTGAACCTGACGCAGGCGCAGATAGCCAGGGAGCGGGCACGGCTGGAGGCCGACCCGGTAGAATGGATAAAGTTCTTCTTCCCGGAGTACTGCAAGTTCGAGTTTGCCGATTTCCAAACGAAAGCCATACGCCGTTGCATCAAGAATGAAGAATGGTTTGAAGTACTCTCCTGGGCACGTGGCTTGGCCAAGAGTACAACGGTGATGTTCATCGTGATGTACCTGACACTTACCGGAAGAAAGTGCAATGTGATGATGGCGAGCGCCACGCAGGACAGCGCCACACGCCTGCTCGATCCTTATAAGAAGCAATTCGAGGAGAATGCACTGATACGTGCCTACTATGGCGTGCAGGTGAATCCCGGGAACTGGTGTGCCGAGGAGTTCGTCGCCAAATGCGGATGCTCGTTCCGTGCGGTAGGTGCGGGCAATGCGCCGCGCGGCAGCAGGAACGGTGCCATCCGACCGGATGTGCTGTTGGTGGATGACTTTGATACGGATGAAGCCGTGCGCAATCCGGACACGGTACAAAAGAACTGGGACTGGTGGGAAAAGGCATTATACGGCACGCGCGATACTGCCATAAAGACACTGATCATCTTCTGCGGCAATATCATCGCCCGTGACTGTTGCGTAGTGCGTGCCGGAGAAGCTGCCAACCATTGGGATATAGTGAACATACGCGATAAGGAGGGACGTAGCACATGGCCTGCCAAGAATACGGAGGAACAAATAGACACTGCACTCTCCAAAATCAGTACCGCCGCCCAGCAGACGGAGTACTTCAACAATCCGGTAACGGAGGGTGAAGTGTTCAAGGAACTGGTATATAGCAAAGTTCCGGATCTGAAAAAGTTTCCTTTCCTCGTCATCTACGGCGACCCCGCTCCGGGAGAAAACAAAAGCAAGAACAGCAGCACCAAAAGCTGCGTCCTCATGGGGCAGCTGAAGGACAAGGTTTATATCATCAATGCCCGGCTGGACCGCGGACTGAACTCCGAGTTCATCGACTGGTACGTCCAGTTGCTGGAATACGTGGAAGCCAAGGTACCCGTATACTGCTACATGGAGAATAACAAGCTGCAAGACCCTTTCTTCCAACAAGTATTCAAACCGCTGGTAGGCAAGGTGCGACGCGAGCGGAACGTGCAACTCTACATCCATCCCGATGAAGACCGGAAGACTGACAAGGCCACCCGCATCGAGGCCAACCTGGAACCGCTGAATCGCGAAGGAAACCTCATCTTCAACGAGGCCGAGAAAAACAGTCCCCACATGAAACGCCTGGATGACCAATTCCGGCTCTTTACCCTGCGCCTAAAATTTCCTGCCGACGGCCCCGACTGCGCGGAGGGCGGTCTGCGTATCCTCAAAAAGAAAGTACAACAACTGGAACCGGTGACAGTGATTCATCATAATGCACGCCGGAACCCAAAACGACTGTGACAAGCTAATTAATAATTAATAATGAAAGAATTAAAATGAGCCAGTTTATTCACCCCGAAGATTACGACGCCAGCATCCACTCCGAAATACTGGCCAGGCTGACACGCGATGACGAAAGCATCGTCGAGATATGCGAAGACCGTGCCATTGCCGAAATGCGCGGTTACCTCAGTGCACGTTATGACGTGGATGCCATCTTCTCCGCCGAAGGCAAAAGCCGCAACCAGCTGGTGCTGATGATGGCGATAGACATCACCGTATATCACCTCTTCTGCATACACAACCCGCAGAAGTTGTCACAGATGCGTAAAGACCGCTATGAGCGTGCCGTGGAATGGCTGAAACAGGTAGCGGCATTTAAAATCACTATCGACGGGGCACCCAGGCTGCCGGAAGAAGAGCAGAAACAGAATGCGCCCTGGCTGATGGCAAGCAACCCAAAACGCACCAATCATCTTTGATGAATTAATAATGAAAGAATTAAAAATGAAAACTGTATGAGCACAAGAATCAAAAAGCTGTGGAGTTCCGTTTTTTACATGGTGAATAAAACTGCCAAAGAGAAGCAGCGCATTACCGAAGGCAGCAACGTCACCCGTCCGGGAGCAACCATTATATTGACGCAGCCCCAACGTTTCGGCATCGGGCTGGACGACTATATGCAGTCCATCCGGGGAGCGGAGAATGTGGACTTTACCCGTCGCGTCCGGTTATACGACATTTACAGTGAGAGTCTGATGGACCCGCACCTGTTTTCCGTTGTACAGAAGCGGAAGAGCGGTGTACTGGGACGAAAAATAGAGTTCCGTCGTAATGGTGTTGCTGACGATAAGGTAAACCGACAGATTGCTTCGCCCTGGTTCCTGCGTTTTCTGGGTGATGCGCTCGATGCCGAATACTGGGGATTTACGCTGGTGCAATTCTATATCAATGAGAAAGGGTGGATAGATTATTACCTGGTACCCCGCAAACATGTAGACCCGGTATTGCGGGTTATCAAGACACGGCAGGATGACCTCATGGGCGAACCGTTCGATAACTATGCCGACCTGTTGATGATACGGGGAAAAGAACCGTTGGGAATCCTGGCACGTACCGCACCTTACGTCATCTACAAGCGGGGTACCATCGGCGACTGGGCACAACTGGCCGAAATATTCGGACGCCCCATCCGCAAATACACCTACGACGCCTCCGATCCCGAAGCCCGCAGGGCATCGCTCGAAGCAGCCGAAAGCCAGGGCGGAGCATCCGTATTCCTCTGCCCGGACGGCTCGAAACTGGAATTTATAGAACCCGGCAACCTCTCAGGAAGCAGTGACATGTATTCTGCTCTCACCGACCGATACAACGCTGAAATGAGTAAGGCGGTACTGGGCAACACACTTACCACCGAAGCCAGTAAAACGGGCACACAGGCATTGGGAACCGTACATAACAAAGTAGAGCAGGAATTGATAGAGCAGGATGCACTCTCCATTCTGAACCTGTTGAATTACGACATGACCGAACAGTTTGCCGCCCTGGGTATCAACACGCAGGGCGGAGAGTTCGTATATGTGGAGGAAGCAGACCTTGGGCAAGTAAAGACGAAAGCAGAACTCTTGGAAAAAGCCGTCAACGTATTCGGCCTGCCAATGGCGGATGATTATCTGTATGAGCAGCTGAACATCGAAAAGCCCAACAACTACGAGCAACTGAAAGCTGAAATGGAGAAAAAGAAAAAGGATTCCAATCCGTTCGCCCCACTTGCCACGCCACCCGTTGGCGACTACCCGCAGGAGGAAGTGGCAGGGAAATGCCCTAAAAACCGTGCCCGCTCTTTTTTCGGGCACGCCCCGCAGACAGACGGGGCTTTAGACTGGTAATGAACGGCCTCTACTATAAGGATCAACGACTACCTGCTCAGGATGAAGTAGACTATATGTCCGGGGCAGCTACACCCTTGCAATGCAAAACTGATGATGACGTAAGTACCGCCTTCGTCTTCGACGACAAAGCCCTGCAGCGTGCCCTGAAGCGTATCTACGAACAGGATTTCCACCCTATGACGGAGATAGAGGAAAATCTATTCAATGAAACCTTCCGAGCTTTTACAGAGGCGTCCGACAAAGGTATCGGCAGCAGGGAACTCACTCCGGACTTCCGCACCAAGATGGAAACGGGCAACGCCGTCTTCTCCGCCTTCAAGGTACACCGCATGCAGAACGACATCGCCACGCAACTCTACGACTCGAACGGTGTTTTAAAACCGTTTGAACAGTGGAAAAAGGATGTTCATCCCATGCTCGACCATCATGTGCGCCACTGGCTTCGGACGGAGTATAACACCGCCGTCATTCGTGCCCGCCAGGCTGCGGACTGGCAACGCTTCGAGCAATATGCCGACATCCTGCCAAACTTAGAATGGATGCCCAGTACCAGTGCCCATCCCGGAGCCGACCACAAAGTATTCTGGGGAACCATCTTGCCAATACATCATCCGTTCTGGAAAGCTCACCGCCCTGGTGACCGGTGGAACTGCAAATGTTCGCTCTCCGCCACTGATGCGACGCCCACCGGTGCGCCTCGTGAAAGCAATGCGCCCGGGAATCAACCCGCACCGGGACTGGATAACAACCCCGGCATAGACGGGAAGCTGTTTGGGGACTCGCACCCCTACATAGCCAATGGGTACGAGGGGGCAAAGGAAGCGGTGAAAGCGTTTCTGAAAGAGAAGTTTCCGGACTATGCCAGGGTCAAAGTAGAGCCGCGCCACGACCAGGACAGGAAGTACTCGGAGCGTACCAAAGAACTGAAACAGGAGGCGGCACGGTCCGTCAAAGGCATGGAACTTGTCAACAGGGAGTTCCGCCATAAGATTCAGATAGGACAGAAGAACGTGAAGGAATGGTTGAACCAGCCTCATGAGCACTACGCCCACAAGAATGAAATGATTCTCATGATTGACGAGGTTTTCAGAAAAGCGAAGTATATAGGTGCTGTCTCCAGATACAAGGATATTCCTAAATTGGTGCAGTCCCACTTGTTTGAAATCAAAATACTGGGTGATAAAAGTTGGATAATCGTTCGTGAATATGAGGACGGAAGTTACAGGCTACACAGCATCACCGACTCGGACAAGATATTGCAACACCTGAAAAAAGAAAGGAGCTAAAACAAACCTCGTCGGGACTACAACCCGACACTGGAATATTTTAACTCCTTTCCTATGGCACAAAAATACATCTATTTATTTAATAAACAATGGATATACAGGAATTTAACCGTAAAATCTCCCAAAATCGAAAACAGATAGAGGAATTCTGCCGACGCAAGATGCCCGTTCTGGCCGGAAACATTGCCAAGCGCCACATCGAAGAGGACTTCAGCAAAGGCGGATTCACCTATCTGTTTTCGATTTTGGGAGATTTTACGGTTAAATTCCTGTATATCCATTGTTTATTAAATAAATAGATGTATTTTTGTGCCATAGGAAAGGAGTTAAAATATTCCAGTGTCGGGTTGTAGTCCCGACGAGGTTTGTTTTAGCTCCTTTCTTTTTTCAGGTGTTGCAATATCTTGTCCGAGTCGGTGATGCTGTGTAGCCTGTAACTTCCGTCCTCATATTCACGAACGATTATCCAACTTTTATCACCCAGTATTTTGATTTCAAACAAGTGGGACTGCACCAATTTAGGAATATCCTTGTATCTGGAGACAGCACCTATATACTTCGCTTTTCTGAAAACCTCGTCAATCATGAGAATCATTTCATTCTTGTGGGCGTAGTGCTCATGAGGCTGGTTCAACCATTCCTTCACGTTCTTCTGTCCTATCTGAATCTTATGGCGGAACTCCCTGTTGACAAGTTCCATGCCTTTGACGGACCGTGCCGCCTCCTGTTTCAGTTCTTTGGTACGCTCCGAGTACTTCCTGTCCTGGTCGTGGCGCGGCTCTACTTTGACCCTGGCATAGTCCGGAAACTTCTCTTTCAGAAACGCTTTCACCGCTTCCTTTGCCCCCTCGTACCCATTGGCTATGTAGGGGTGCGAGTCCCCAAACAGCTTCCCGTCTATGCCGGGGTTGTTATCCAGTCCCGGTGCGGGTTGATTCCCGGGCGCATTGCTTTCACGAGGCGCACCGGTGGGCGTCGCATCAGTGGCGGAGAGCGAACATTTGCAGTTCCACCGGTCACCAGGGCGGTGAGCTTTCCAGAACGGATGATGTATTGGCAAGATGGTTCCCCAGAATACTTTGTGGTCGGCTCCGGGATGGGCACTGGTACTGGGCATCCATTCTAAGTTTGGCAGGATGTCGGCATATTGCTCGAAGCGTTGCCAGTCCGCAGCCTGGCGGGCACGAATGACGGCGGTGTTATACTCCGTCCGAAGCCAGTGGCGCACATGATGGTCGAGCATGGGATGAACATCCTTTTTCCACTGTTCAAACGGTTTTAAAACACCGTTCGAGTCGTAGAGTTGCGTGGCGATGTCGTTCTGCATGCGGTGTACCTTGAAGGCGGAGAAGACGGCGTTGCCCGTTTCCATCTTGGTGCGGAAGTCCGGAGTGAGTTCCCTGCTGCCGATACCTTTGTCGGACGCCTCTGTAAAAGCTCGGAAGGTTTCATTGAATAGATTTTCCTCTATCTCCGTCATAGGGTGGAAATCCTGTTCGTAGATACGCTTCAGGGCACGCTGCAGGGCTTTGTCGTCGAAGACGAAGGCGGTACTTACGTCATCATCAGTTTTGCATTGCAAGGGTGTAGCTGCCCCGGACATATAGTCTACTTCATCCTGAGCAGGTAGTCGTTGATCCTTATAGTAGAGGCCGTTCATTACCAGTCTAAAGCCCCGTCTGTCTGCGGGGCGTGCCCGAAAAAAGAGCGGGCACGGTTTTTAGGGCATTTCCCTGCCACTTCCTCCTGCGGGTAGTCGCCAACGGGTGGCGTGGCAAGTGGGGCGAACGGATTGGAATCCTTTTTCTTTTTCTCCATTTCAGCTTTCAGTTGCTCGTAGTTGTTGGGCTTTTCGATGTTCAGCTGCTCATACAGATAATCATCCGCCATTGGCAGGCCGAATACGTTGACGGCTTTTTCCAAGAGTTCTGCTTTCGTCTTTACTTGCCCAAGGTCTGCTTCCTCCACATATACGAACTCTCCGCCCTGCGTGTTGATACCCAGGGCGGCAAACTGTTCGGTCATGTCGTAATTCAACAGGTTCAGAATGGAGAGTGCATCCTGCTCTATCAATTCCTGCTCTACTTTGTTATGTACGGTTCCCAATGCCTGTGTGCCCGTTTTACTGGCTTCGGTGGTAAGTGTGTTGCCCAGTACCGCCTTACTCATTTCAGCGTTGTATCGGTCGGTGAGAGCAGAATACATGTCACTGCTTCCTGAGAGGTTGCCGGGTTCTATAAATTCCAGTTTCGAGCCGTCCGGGCAGAGGAATACGGATGCTCCGCCCTGGCTTTCGGCTGCTTCGAGCGATGCCCTGCGGGCTTCGGGATCGGAGGCGTCGTAGGTGTATTTGCGGATGGGGCGTCCGAATATTTCGGCCAGTTGTGCCCAGTCGCCGATGGTACCCCGCTTGTAGATGACGTAAGGTGCGGTACGTGCCAGGATTCCCAACGGTTCTTTTCCCCGTATCATCAACAGGTCGGCATAGTTATCGAACGGTTCGCCCATGAGGTCATCCTGCCGTGTCTTGATAACCCGCAATACCGGGTCTACATGTTTGCGGGGTACCAGGTAATAATCTATCCACCCTTTCTCATTGATATAGAATTGCACCAGCGTAAATCCCCAGTATTCGGCATCGAGCGCATCACCCAGAAAACGCAGGAACCAGGGCGAAGCAATCTGTCGGTTTACCTTATCGTCAGCAACACCATTACGACGGAACTCTATTTTTCGTCCCAGTACACCGCTCTTCCGCTTCTGTACAACGGAAAACAGGTGCGGGTCCATCAGACTCTCACTGTAAATGTCGTATAACCGGACGCGACGGGTAAAGTCCACATTCTCCGCTCCCCGGATGGACTGCATATAGTCGTCCAGCCCGATGCCGAAACGTTGGGGCTGCGTCAATATAATGGTTGCTCCCGGACGGGTGACGTTGCTGCCTTCGGTAATGCGCTGCTTCTCTTTGGCAGTTTTATTCACCATGTAAAAAACGGAACTCCACAGCTTTTTGATTCTTGTGCTCATACAGTTTTCATTTTTAATTCTTTCATTATTAATTCATCAAAGATGATTGGTGCGTTTTGGGTTGCTTGCCATCAGCCAGGGCGCATTCTGTTTCTGCTCTTCTTCCGGCAGCCTGGGTGCCCCGTCGATAGTGATTTTAAATGCCGCTACCTGTTTCAGCCATTCCACGGCACGCTCATAGCGGTCTTTACGCATCTGTGACAACTTCTGCGGGTTGTGTATGCAGAAGAGGTGATATACGGTGATGTCTATCGCCATCATCAGCACCAGCTGGTTGCGGCTTTTGCCTTCGGCGGAGAAGATGGCATCCACGTCATAACGTGCACTGAGGTAACCGCGCATTTCGGCAATGGCACGGTCTTCGCATATCTCGACGATGCTTTCGTCATCGCGTGTCAGCCTGGCCAGTATTTCGGAGTGGATGCTGGCGTCGTAATCTTCGGGGTGAATAAACTGGCTCATTTTAATTCTTTCATTATTAATTATTAATTAGCTTGTCACAGTCGTTTTGGGTTCCGGCGTGCATTATGATGAATCACTGTCACCGGTTCCAGTTGTTGTACTTTCTTTTTGAGGATACGCAGACCGCCCTCCGCGCAGTCGGGGCCGTCGGCAGGAAATTTTAGGCGCAGGGTAAAGAGCCGGAATTGGTCATCCAGGCGTTTCATGTGGGGACTGTTTTTCTCGGCCTCGTTGAAGATGAGGTTTCCTTCGCGATTCAGCGGTTCCAGGTTGGCCTCGATGCGGGTGGCCTTGTCAGTCTTCCGGTCTTCATCGGGATGGATGTAGAGTTGCACGTTCCGCTCGCGTCGCACCTTGCCTACCAGCGGTTTGAATACTTGTTGGAAGAAAGGGTCTTGCAGCTTGTTATTCTCCATGTAGCAGTATACGGGTACCTTGGCTTCCACGTATTCCAGCAACTGGACGTACCAGTCGATGAACTCGGAGTTCAGTCCGCGGTCCAGCCGGGCATTGATGATATAAACCTTGTCCTTCAGCTGCCCCATGAGGACGCAGCTTTTGGTGCTGCTGTTCTTGCTTTTGTTTTCTCCCGGAGCGGGGTCGCCGTAGATGACGAGGAAAGGAAACTTTTTCAGATCCGGAACTTTGCTATATACCAGTTCCTTGAACACTTCACCCTCCGTTACCGGATTGTTGAAGTACTCCGTCTGCTGGGCGGCGGTACTGATTTTGGAGAGTGCAGTGTCTATTTGTTCCTCCGTATTCTTGGCAGGCCATGTGCTACGTCCCTCCTTATCGCGTATGTTCACTATATCCCAATGGTTGGCAGCTTCTCCGGCACGCACTACGCAACAGTCACGGGCGATGATATTGCCGCAGAAGATGATCAGTGTCTTTATGGCAGTATCGCGCGTGCCGTATAATGCCTTTTCCCACCAGTCCCAGTTCTTTTGTACCGTGTCCGGATTGCGCACGGCTTCATCCGTATCAAAGTCATCCACCAACAGCACATCCGGTCGGATGGCACCGTTCCTGCTGCCGCGCGGCGCATTGCCCGCACCTACCGCACGGAACGAGCATCCGCATTTGGCGACGAACTCCTCGGCACACCAGTTCCCGGGATTCACCTGCACGCCATAGTAGGCACGTATCAGTGCATTCTCCTCGAATTGCTTCTTATAAGGATCGAGCAGGCGTGTGGCGCTGTCCTGCGTGGCGCTCGCCATCATCACATTGCACTTTCTTCCGGTAAGTGTCAGGTACATCACGATGAACATCACCGTTGTACTCTTGGCCAAGCCACGTGCCCAGGAGAGTACTTCAAACCATTCTTCATTCTTGATGCAACGGCGTATGGCTTTCGTTTGGAAATCGGCAAACTCGAACTTGCAGTACTCCGGGAAGAAGAACTTTATCCATTCTACCGGGTCGGCCTCCAGCCGTGCCCGCTCCCTGGCTATCTGCGCCTGCGTCAGGTTCACGTCCGAATTCCGGCGGCGAAGCCCCGCCTCGTAGAACACCGCCCATTCCCGGAGCGCGTCACGGTCTTTCTGCGTCTGTGTCATAGGCTGTCTTTTATAAAAGCGTCCCACAAACGAAGAAACTCCTTGCTTTTGTCCAGGTCGAACGGACGCAGCCAGTTGATGAACTTCATACCTGCACTGATGATATCTGAAATTCCCACGTCCGTTTCCATCTTTTTGATGGCCGTTGCCAGTTTGTTCAAGGTATCCGCTTCTGCGGCTGTGGCAAAACGTTTTCCTTCCTCTCGTCCGCTGATAACGCGGTTTATCTCCGATACCTGGCGATGCAGGGACGCCACCTGCTGTTCCCGGGTGAGCGTCATGCCTGCCTTCAGCTCTTCCCATTTCTCTGCCGACACCCACCGGATGATGGTCTGCCGGGACACCCCCACTTTGTCTGCAATTTCCTGCTGCGTGAGGTTGTCCTTCAGGTAGAGGGTGCGGGCATAGTCTTTCTTCTGTTGCGTAGTCAAATCTGCCATTTTTATAGGATTAAGTTTACGCAAAGTTCATCATCCCGCATGTGAACCTGAAAAAAGCGCGGAGCAGTTACAAGCTATGCCGCACGAACTACCTACTTGCTCGCAAGCGTTACACACTTTTTTGTGCGGTTACCCTTACCACCGTAAGTTTGCAGCAAATAAATCGACAACGCATGACTGCATTCAAAAATATACTTAACGAAAAGACCGCCTGCCTGCTGCTCTACGGAGAAATCAGCGATGAGGGCGGCGAAGGCAGGATAGCCAGCCGGGACATCGTGAACGAGCTGATGTACCTGGACGGAAGCTATGAGAATCTGAACATCCGTATCAATTCCATCGGCGGCGAAGGCAGGATAGCCAGCCGGGACATCGTGAACGAGCTGATGTACCTGGACGGAAGCTATGAGAATCTGAACATCCGTATCAATTCCATCGGCGGCGACGTTTACCCCGGCATTGCCATTTTCAACGCCATACGCCAGTGCAAGAGCAACATCACCATTTACATTGATGGCATTGCCGCCAGCATAGCCGGTGTGATAGCCTTGTGTGGAAAGCGCGTAGAGATGAGCCGCTATGCCCGTATGATGCTGCACAACGTTTCCGGTGGTTGTTACGGCAACAAGCAGGACTTGCGGGATATGATAGCTACCATTGAGAGCCTGGAGGATACCATTGCCGAAATCATCGGCGGACGCTGCAGCATGGACAAGGAAGAGGTGAAGGGCACATACTTCGACGGAACTGACCATTGGCTGAAAGCGGACGAAGCTCTGTCACTGGGATTGATTGACGCCATCTACGATGTAGAGTCCGTACCTGCCGAGAGCACTACGGATGATATATACCGCATATTTACTAACCGGCTGGAGCTGGAGCAGCGACAGCCACAAAACCCCGATAAAATGAAATTGGATGATTTCAAGAAGATTCCCCGATTTGCCAACTGTGCGGACGAAACGGCAGTAATGGCCATGCTGGGTGAAACAGCCAAGAGGGCAGATGAGGCCGACGACCTGGAACAGGAGAACGGCAAGTTGAAAGAACAACTGCAACAGCAGGAAGAAGAGCGTATTGATTCTGCCGTGACCGATGCCGTGACAGACGGCCGTATCGGTGCCGATCAAAAGGACACCTACAAGAACATTCTGAAAGCAAACTTCAAAGACGGCATGAGTGCCTTGAAGGCATTGAAACCCAAAAAGCTGCTGAAAGACAAACTGGAGGCCCCCGGTGCGGGTGGAAACGAAAGCGCCTGGGACAAGCGTATGAAAGAAATTCGTGACAACCGTAAAAAATGACGCGCTATGGTACCGGTCAAGAACCCCAAGAATGCCAAACTGGGCGGCTCCACTTACTTTGGAAAAAAGGTGGGAAGCAGTGTTCGCAGTGCAGGCAGCGCGCCGCAGATACGCGGACGGCAGAAGATTAAAATGTGATGCGCAAAGCGCAAATTAATAATTAACAATTAAAGAATTAAAAGACAATGCCAATTCAAGGATTGAATACCACCAACTATGGTGGAGAAGTATTGGAACATGTGCTGACCCTCGCCACTACCGGCAACGA
>OMGR01000976.1_pt1 | contig 13935 bp, 9 predicted proteins | sample 1646061 | NCBI WGS metagenome assembly OMGR01 (sample SAMN05578583, study PRJEB25193) | human gut metagenome | biome: Human Microbiome; feature: human-associated habitat; material: feces | host: Homo sapiens | place: USA:Birmingham | reverse complement strand
ACCGCTTAATAATAGCAAATACATAGGGGTTTTGGACGCTGAAATTTCTCGTGCCTCAAACGGTATGGTTAAATTCACCGCCAATGTAAAAAATGCTAAAAATGAATGGCAAAAATTAAGCGGTACAGTTAAGGCAGATGGAAGTCTTACTAATGTTTCTTTGAAGAACATACAAGGTAAACAAGCGAATAATCTTAACAATGTTCTTAATGGCAATTCTAACACTTCCCAACTATCTAATAAGGAAGATATTTTAAAAGACATTGAGAAGTCACTAAAAACGATTTATGATTATCGCGTTAAGATAGCTTCAACTAACGATACTGATACTTTAAATGATTTACAATCCAAGTTAAGTTCAGAAGAACAACAATACAAGCAATTGGTTGATAATTACAAAACAAATTATTCTGCACACCCAAATGACTTAGATGATGACTTTAGAAATGTTGTCAAACCTGTTAAAGTGAAGGGTAGGAAAAATATAAGAGTTGCTAGTGCAGATGATATTTTAGATAAAATAACAAAGCAACAAGCAGAAGTATCAAAGCTTAAAAACCTCGAAGGTAGCATATTCAAGAATAAAGGAGACAACTCATTTAATGATTATCTTCAAGACCAAGAAAATAAATTAAATGAATTAATAAAAAAATATAAGCAATATGGCGATGTTGTTCAAGATGTTCAACAAAAGATAGAAGATGCAAAAGTAAACGGTTCAAACGAGGGAATATCACAAGCAGACACCCTTAGAGCAAACTATGACTCTGTAAATAAGATACATGGAGAGCTTCAAAACGGTAATCAACAAGGTTTTCTTGAGCAATATTACGTGAGGGCTAACGAGGCTGTCACAAAGTTGATTGGTAAGCAACAACAAGGTGAAGAAATAACAAAAAAAGAACTTCAAAATGTTCAGAGCCTATATAACGAGTATAAGAAAATAGCGAATACCGGCACACCTCTTGTAGACAATATAAGAGGTAAAGTTAATGCCGATAGTTATATCTTAAATAATGCTAAGCAACAAGGAACTATAATTTCTCAAGGTGAGTTCAAGGAAACCGACATTTCAAAGGGTCTTGCAACTACTATTATTAAAATCCGTAATGCAAAGGGTGAAATTAGAGACCTTCAATATACTTGGCATGACGGTATGATTAGCATGGCTGATAATACCAAGAAAGTTCAAACTTCTTTAGTTGGCGTTCCAAAAATTATGGACGCACTTTCTAAAAAGTCTAAAGAGTTAATTACATATTGGACGGCTAATTACATAAATCCTTATAAGATAATCGAAATGATTCAAAAAGGTGTCAATATTGTAAAGGAACTTGATACTGCCCTTGTTGACCTTCGTAAGACTACAACAATGTCTTCGACAGATTTGAAAGATTTCTATTCTGATGCTAATGAGGCAGCAAAAGAGTACGGCGTTACAACTAAACAGATTATTGATCAAGCAAGTTCATGGAGTAGACTAGGTTATTCAGACAAGAACAGTGCTACAGAAATGGCAAAACTAAGTTCACAATTTGCTACTATCTCTCCTGGAATGGATATAGATAAAGCCACAACAGGATTAGTATCTACGATGAAAGCCTTTGACGTTCAAGTAGATGATGTTAAAGACGGAATTATGTCAAAGATTAATTCTGTTGGTAATGCATTTGCTACAAGTAATGACGAAATTATTGACGGTCTGGAACGTTCGGCTTCAGCAATGGCTTCAACCGGTGCAAGTTTGGAAGATACTATTGCTATTTTTACAGGCGGTCAAGAAATCGTACAAAATGCTGAAAGTGTTGGTTCGGCAATGAAAACCTTCTCAATGCGTATTAGAGGTATGGATGAAGAAGGTGAAGCCCTTGACGAATTATCAAATGTCAAAGGTGACGTATATGAGCTAACTAACGGTAAAGTTAGTATCATGAAAGATGAAAATACATACCGTAGTATTTATGATATTTTAAAAGATATAGCAGGAGTTTGGGACGACATCACTGATAAAAATAAGGCAAAATTGCTCGAAAAATTATTTGCTAAAACCAGAGCAAATACAGGTGCTGCTATTCTTCAAAACTGGGATCAGGTTGAAAAAGCCGTTAAAACAATGGAAGACAGTGCTGGAAGTGCTGATAACGAAATGAGCATAGCGGCTGATAGTATTGAATTTAAACTAAATAAGCTATCACAAACTTGGGTAAGTTTTGCCCAAGATACTTTATCTCAAAATTCATTAAAGGGAACGATTTCTCTTTTAACAGGATTATCACAAACACTTACTGGAATTTTAGGTGTAATTCAAAACATCACATCTCTTGGGGGAATATTACCAAGTGGTGGATTGCTTGGAGACTTGGGAATTGCATCTGGCTTTGTGATGAATAAAATGGGTATTGGTAAACGTACAGTTTCAGTGGTAATGTACTGTGCCCACCCCTCTAAGATTATGTATAATGTCACATAATTAACGGACGGGAGTGTTAGCCACTTAAAATAATGACAGATACCTTATATGATAAATATAAAAAACCGAATATGCTGAGAACCCTAAAGACTATATACAATCCAAAACAGAGTTGGAAACAACAGATGGAACGGTGACGAAAGTCGGAAAGAAACCTATATAGTATGTTATATGATGAGAGTCTAAGTAACATTTTATGCTTTTATAATAAAGGAATGGGTAGTCGATAGGTAGGTATTATGCCGAAAGCAGGGAAAGACTAAGTTCTTAATTGAATATTATGTGAGGTCACAACTCATTGTCTTAACCCCCAGAGACTGACAAGGTTTGGCAAAGATACAGACATAATTGTATTTTTGCTGTGAAATACAGTCCGAACCTTGGGAAACCAAGTTGTGTGTAATTATATTAATAGCTTCCGAAAATATTAGTATGATTATAATAATTAAATTAAATATATTGACTTTTCACTTAAATGTGATATAATATTTATAGAAATAAAAAAAATGTGGAAACCAAAGACGGTTGCCACAACTGATAATGTTTACACTTATTTGAGATTATTTAATCTCAATTATAGTGAGCCAATCTGTTGCAGCAGACGGCTCACTTTTTCTTTATAATCGCTATTATGTCTTTTATAATTTGATAAATCAAACTTAAAATACCACAAATAGCAGCTATATTTACTAAAGTAATATGTATCAGCCTCCTTCAAAGAAAATTTCTCGTCAAGAGCTTATACATAGCCTCCATTCCGCTCAGGCGAGATGAAAGGCAACCGTCATAAACCGTCATACCGTCTACAAAGATGGAGAAAACTCAACTGTATGACGGCATGATTTCCACAACATTATTATATCAAATTCAACATTAACTGTCAATATATTCTTGTTTGAGCGTGTCTACGGATGCGTTCTTTTTGTATGTAACAAAATTGCAATAACAATTTTACAACTTATTTACAAATAATTGTGATGTATTGCTATATAATAACATATGTTATATAATTGTGGAGAAAAATTATTATGAAAAAGAGGATGAATACAATGTACGAATTAATAGAACAAAAGAAGAATGATATATCTGTCTACGGCGTTAAATATGGGGATTTGCAGATAGATGATATATCAGTCGACAAAGATAAAGTTAGAAAATTTGTCAATGATATAAATAAATATCAACTCTCCCCTATTCATTTGGGTGATGTTGTTAATGATTTTGTGGAGAGTATGTAATTAAGAAACAATAGGATTAAATATTTTTAAATAAAAATATTACTTGTATTTTGTCGTTTATTATTAAATTTTAAGATCTTCTGCCAATTTTAATATTGCATTATGATACAATTTATGTTATAATGTAAATATATTAACATTCTGTGAATGTTTGGAGGGATAAAGATGCAGAATTATATACGTAAAATCGATGATAAAATACAAGCTTCACATTTTCTAAATGATGTATTAGGAGTTCTTGATGGTGTATCTGACAGAGAACATCTAAATGATGTTGTAAATATCGAATTATGTTTATCTACAATGCAGAAAAAATCAACCTTATTACACGATAATTATAGAGATCCCTTGTATGCAGATGAAAAGAAGAGGAAAGATTTATATGAACAAATTTTCAAAGAACTTACTACTCTGCCTTTATTGGAAAATGATGATGAAATAAAATTAGGTAATGGGGGAGCTTGTCCTAATAGTGGATTAAAATTTAATAAAACTGCATATTATATTATAGGGTTACCAGCCAGTGGAAAATCAGGAATTGCTACAAAATTAGCTAATCATACTCATTCTTTAATATTAGATGCTGATTTTGCAAAGCGAAAATTTCCTGAGTATGATTCACAAAATGGAGCTGCTTTGACTCACGAAGAATCTTCTGCTGTAATTTTTGGGAATCGAGCATATGAAGGGAAAAATTTATTTGAATGGGCTATTAAGCAAGGGGCGAACATCATTATTCCTAAGATAGGAGATAAACTTGAAAAGGTAATAAATTTTGTAGAATTATTACGTAAGTGTAAGTATAAAGTACATTTAGTCCTTGTTAGATTGGATAGATTGAAATCAACACAACGAGCATATTATCGTTTTTTGGACACCAACAGATATGTTCCACTAACTATGATTTTTGATGAGTACTCGAACGAACCAACAATTGTTTATTATGATTTAAAAAGTTTTTATAATAGATTATTTAAAAGTTTTACAATGATTTCTACAGATGTTGACAAAGGATGTCCTCCAAAAATTTGTGAAATGACAAAGCACAGTCCATTACAAGATTTTAACTTGTAGTATTTAAATAATTATGATATAATAAATTGAGGTGATTTTATGGCTAACGTTAAACCAGCTAAAGAATATTCTATAAACCAAAAACATCATAAGTTACAAGCACAAAATTCAAAGCGTGTCTCACATAGTGGATTTAGTGTGCGTAATATAGGTGATAAAAAACGTATAAGAAAAAGACAGGCAATACACGCAATACATACTGTAAAAATAACTTATATGAACGATTATTTGTATCAAGAAGATAGGGAAATTGAAAATGCTATTTTTACTATGAAGAAATTTTTACAAAACTTGGATTGAATAATATCTAATAACATAAGCAAAGACTTACCTCGAAAATGAGATAAGTCTTTTTTAATGCTTAAAACTTACATCCACATTTATGCTACTTGTTCAGTTGAAAGTAACTTATAGATAAAATCCAATCCTTTAGGTGTAACTTTCGTTACTCCACAAGCATATCCATTTTTGCCTATTGAGAATTTTACAACAAAATATCCCAATTTACAATATTTCTGATATGCTATATTGGATAAACCATCTCTGAACAATACATCTTTGTCACGGAGAAAAGCCATAAGCTTATTTCTTCCCCAACCTAATTGTTTAGCAGCAACATTGAAGCTTATATATCCTTTTGCACTCATAAGTTTATCATACTTGTCTGCTTTTGGCTGAGCAATAGCTAAGGCTTTTGATTTGGTTTCAAGAAGTTGGTTCTTTTCTTCTAATGTGCGTTCAAGAATTTTATGAGCCTTTGCCATTATGGTAAGTTCATCTTCATTGCTTGAAATCGGAATATAACCTCCGGTTCTTCGGATAGTAGGCAGAACTTCGCTTGTAACCCAACGCTTAAACTTTTTCGCATTTGGCATTTTGCTTGATAAGATAAGACTGTACAAACCTGACTCGTTGATGAAAGTTACTTCACGGTTTTGACCTGACATAACAATTCGTTCGGTCAGCTTATCTTCATCATCAACATGGCGATTAATATCTCGACTACCGTTTTGGTATCCCAGGATATTTGTTATATCTTTACCTACAAACCAAGGTTCATTGTTGATGATGGTTGTTCTAATGTTTCCGAATATATCATTTGAGAATATCTGCATTTGATTATTCACAATAAACACCACCTTTCGAGGTTGTAAGTTCATAAGCTTCAAGTTGTTTACAAGCACTGTGCAAAAGAGAATCAACAGAGCCCAAATACTTAAATAAACCATTTAGTGATGATTGTAAAGCCGGAATTTCAATTTCGTCTTTAGCTGATTCATCTATAGCAACACTTAAAACATTTATCAAAGAAGACACTTCATTTACGCCTTCTCTTACCTCATCTAATTCGTCACGAATGGTCAAGATGTCCTTAATATTTTTCATTATACATTTCTCCTTTTATGTTACTGTTATGTTACAAAAACCATTGACATCTAACATAGAAAGTTGTATAATGTATTTACAACATCTTGATAGATGTTTGGTTTTGTGGGAACACTCGTACATTCTTTGGTCGGAAGGACGGGTGTTCTTTTTATTTGTTAATGTCGCTTTCCAACTTGTAAATTCCTCTACGGATAGCTTCGGCACGACTTATATTTTCTTGTTTAGTGTAGATTTCTAATATTGTATCACTTTGTTCATCTAACCTAACATGTATAGATTTGCCTTTTCTATTATCAGTTGGTCTGCCCATTTTTGAGCCCATATCATTCACCTTCCTTTTTGTAGCCCATATGTATACTATAGCACATATGTGTCCCAAAAGTCAAGTGGATGATTTATTTTGTAATATTATTGTAACATTTCTAAAGTAAAAAAGACTCTGCAATAGAGTCTTTATATTAAATAATTATCCTATTATAAAAAGGAATGATTTATCTTGGATTTTAAATATCCCAATTCTAAAAAGTTATATTTAGTTGTTGAGATTTCACAATTATTATCTAAATATAATTGCACGTTTTCTGAAGCAGAGAATATTTTATCTCTATCATTAAGTGAAATACGACAACAACGTGAAAATCTTGAATATGATACAACATTGGATTATATCAATGGCAATAAAGCAAAAAATGTTGATAATGAAGAAATTAAGCCATCACAACATATTGAGCCATATTACCTAAAACTTACATCCACATTTATTACACTTATAAGTCTTACCCAAGTCCCCTGCTCCGAAGATACCGAACAAGCCTATCTTCCCTGCTTTTGAAAGATTTGATATTTTAGATAAGTCTGTGCTATTGCAATGTGGGCAGTGAGGTAAGCCGGATTGCAATTCTGCAATCTTTGCGTCGTGTTGTTTTTCAAATTGTAAATATCGTGTTCTATATTCAATGATATCATCTTTGCGAAGTTTAACCATTGCTTCTATAAACTCAGGGTCTTCTGTTTGATTCCAAAGAATCATAAATTCACTATCCGGTATATCGACTGGTTCTCCTTCGCAATGATGCTTAGGACAAATTCTTGGCGGCACTTCTTTGTTGGATTCCTTGCAATATTCTTCGCTATATTCCCTAAAAAAGCCATCGCCAGTTTCCTCTTTACATTTTTGACAAAAGAGCACATCAAAACATTCCATAATTATATCTCCTTGTGTATTTTATTGTTATCTACATTATATACCAAAAGACGGTGTATTTCAAGTATAATTTACCAATAGTTATCGGAAGTAACTATTCAGAATTAAATTGGCAGTACAATACAACTCTGAAAAAGGTAAAATATATTACCCTTGGAAGCAAGCAATAAAATCACTCGGTGCTAAACCACGTACTGAAATCACACAAGAGGAAGATGATTGGTGGAGAAATCCAAAATATAGTCCACAAAAACTTCAAGATGACCTTGTAGGTCATACAAAAGAAGAACAATCCCAAATTATTAAGTCCTACAAAATCCCTACAAAAGAGTTAGAGAAGTTCGTCACGGCACAAGAACACGCCAATGATGGCGTTAAAGAATACAAAGCCGTACTTGCAGCCGCTGGCAATCAAGGCTCAAAGTTCGGTGGAATAGTAAAGAGTATCGGTGCAAGCCTTGCAAGTGCCGGTATTAATATGCTTATAGGCATAGGCATTGACTTACTTATCAAGGGCATTGATAAAGCAATTCATTATAGCGAAGATTTACGAAAAGCTTCTACAGAATTGACTAATCAATATAAAGACGAAAAAGAATCTTTAGATGATAATCGTCAAAGTTATGAAGAATTAGCTAAGAAAATGCAGAATGCTAATTTGACAACTGATGAAGTCAAATCAAATAAAGAAGAACTTGCTAAAATACAACAAGAGATTGTTGATAAATGTGGATTAGAAGCTGAAGGAATTGATCTTGTTAACGGTAAGTATGATGAGCAAATCAAGAAGCTTGATGAACTATCTCGACAAAAGGCTAATGATTATGTCATTGAGAACGGTAAAAATATTGAAGCCGATAAAAAGAAAATCTCTGGAAATGTTATAATTACAACTGGTTCTTATATACAAACAAATCCGTCAGTTAAGGGATGGGAAAAAGGTCAAAAAACTTTTGATTTGTGGAATGAATATTTCCCAGACGATAAAATGGAGAAAGATGAATCTGGACGATTTGTTCCCCATTTGTCTGGCGATATTGCAGATTTAAGAGAAAAATTAAGTACGGCTTCTTCTAAAATTATCTCTGAAAAAGGAAAAAATGATGACACAAAGCAACTTTTAGACAAAATAAGTAAATTATATGATGCCTTAGATGTTGATGAATATGACCAGTCATTAAAAAATGTCAAGGATTATTCAAAAGCACTTGTTTTGTCAAATGATAATTATTACGATACTTATACCGATTTACAAAATGCTATAAATGACTACAATACTGCATTGCAAAGTGGAGAAAATGTAGACCAAGCATTTGATAACTTAACAAGAATTCAAAACGAAGTCACTGAGATTACTCAAAGTACAGATGATGCGAAATATGCTTTTGACGATTTGTTGGATAGTATTGATAGAGGTCGTGAAACTGACTATAAGATAAAAGTAGGTCTTGAAACCAATAAAGATGAAGTTCAAAATATTCTACAAAGCTTTAAAGACAACGGAGTAAAGACAACAGACCTTTTTGACATTGATATAAATGCAGACGATACTAACATTCCTGAAATTCAGCAACAATTTAAAGATTTATGTCGCATATTAGGTATCACTCAAGATGAAGTAGACACTTTACTTACAAAGCTATCAGATGACAAAGTTATCATTGACATTGACAGCGAAGCGAAATCAGTTTCAGATTTTACAAAGAATGTTACTGATTTAACAACAAGTGTAAGAAAGACCGAGAAGTCTTGGAAATACTATGCTCAAATTGCAGATGTCGTAAACGGTAAAACGGCTATGACTGACGAGCAAATGTCAACACTTATTAAAGAGTTCCCTGATTTAAAGAAAAAGTTAAAACTTACAACTGAGGGTTGGTCTTTGGAATCAGGTGCAATGGACGTTGTTCAAAATGGTATTGCTGACCTACAATCTGCATATTTAAATGCACAAATTGATATGTCAAATGGTGCATATAATGCAATGATGGCTCGTGTTGGTACTAATATGGAAGAATTGAATCAAATCCAAAATATTAGTCAGGCATATGCTATTCTTGCTCGTAATTGGGGAAATACAAAATCACTTGCAGTCATCAATACTGATGGCAAAAATGTTATTGATACAAGTAACTTGAGTACGGATGAACAGTTTGTCGTCCAATATGCTACTATGCAAATTGCATCAAAAAAGGCAAAGGACAGGCTTAAAGCTGCTAATTCTTTAGGTTCTGATGACAATGAAAAGAAAAAAGATTCGGCGAAGAGAACTTACGATAAAAAGGTTAAAGAAATCAACGAGAAACAATATGATGCTGATTTCAAATATCAAATTGATACTGTAACAAATGCTTTAAAAGCCTATACAGAACAAGTTGAAGCCTTAAAAACTGCATATGACGGTTTATATGAAAAAGATTATTCCGGTAAAATGGATTTGCTTAATCAGAGGTATTTGGTTCAGACTCAGTATGCTCAAAGATTACATCAAGAATTAGATAGTTTGATAAATTCAGTTCCCGAAACCTCATCTTCTTGGTCTGAATTGGCTTCTACTCTTGAAACAGTATCAAAGGATTATTTTGAAGCTCAGAAAAATCTTATAGAATATCGTGACTCAGTTTACGAAACGTCCATTGATTCAATAAGTGACTCTGCAAAAGGTATTGTTGACCAAGTTAAAAATGCAAAGAGTTTGTTGGATAATTCTTTTGATTATCTCAAAAATGGTTCTTTAGCAGGCGACGGTCTTTGGTCTACCCCTTTAACACCTTCTGTTTCAAAAGATAAGGTTTCTCAAGAACGAGCAGAAAAGAAAAAGTTATTAGAGGAAGAAAAGAAATATCAAAATAAGATTCAAGAAATTCGTCAACGTGCAACAAAAGAAGCAAAGGATTATGATGATGCACAACGTCAAGAAGAATTACAAGACGCTTTAGACGATTACAATAGTGCTATTGAACAAGCAACTGCTTCTGCAACGGCGGCATATACGGATTTTAACGATAGTTGGTACGAGGATACCAAGCTTACTCTTGATGAATTACAACAGTATTTTGACGAACACGGCATTAATATCAAACTTAATGTAAAAACTGCCGAAGAATTAGAACAAGAAGCTCAAGAAAAAGCACAAGAAGAAGGTACCAGCATTATAGATAAGACTAAGGGCAATAGTTTTTCTAATGTTAAAAGTCTTTCATCAGATAAAGCTAAATTCTATAATGACATTGCAAAAGGCAAATCAAGTGTAAAAGCAAGTGATATAAAGAATAGCATTGATGGAATTCCATTAGACGCAAAAATTAAGCGTGACGGTCATATTTATCGTGGTGATGAAGATTTAGGTACTTGGGGTGTTTCAAATCACAAGTTTGTATACGCTGAAAAGTATGCCAAAGGCGGTACAACATCACAAGGACTTACAATCACTGGTGACGGTACGGGAGCATATGCAGGACAAGAAGCGTATATAGGACAAGACGGCAAACTTCATCTATTCAATAATGAAGCACAACTATCTGAATTACCTCCGAATACTCGCATTGTCAATGCAAAAGACTTGCAGAATATCATTAAATATACTGGTATGAAGTATTTCTATCAGCCTATTGAAAATATTCAATCTGCAACGGTTCAGAAGTTTGCACAAGGTAATACAAATGTTTCATTCTCCCCTATTCCGTATAACACATTATCTACTCAAGCATTGTATTCAGATGTTAACGTACAAGCAATGGTTGAAGAGACTATTGCGGAAATCAACAATGAGTTTAATGCTTTAAAAGGCAATATAAAATTTAGTGCTGTGCAAACTGCATTTAAGAACAGTCTGACTGATAAGAAGATGTACAAAGACTTATCGAACACTATTGTTAATATGACATCGCAGTCGCTTGACAAAGCTGATAAGAGTACCCTTTCAGATTCGGTTGTTGGACTTATTTTGCAAAATTCAGCTTGGAATGATTTACCGAATGAATTGCAGAATAAATTGTCTGAATTGAATGTAAATGCAGATAATTGGACTGATTGGATAAAAGACTCAAATAATTCACTTCAAGCATTTAACCTAATGCAAGATGGTGGAATGAGTAGTTGGGACTTGCTTGATAGCAATGTAACTTCTCTGCTACAACAAGCAGGTATTAATGGCAAAGACGCTTGGGATCAATTTGTACAAGATGACCCACTACAAGCATTGACTTTGTTATCATCTTCTTGGAATAGTATGAATGATACTATTGGGCAATATATGACAGATGCTCAAACCATTGCTGCCAATGGCGCAAGGGCTATTCAGTCACTACAAATAATCGCACCGTCTATATCGGAGCAATCTTGGAACGCATTGCAAGTATTGATTGCTAATAAGATACAAGAAATCATATCATTAATGAATGAAGTATTTGGTGAAAATACGGTTGATATGAACTTTGCTATCAATGTTAATAATGGTGCTTTGTCTGGTAATTCTCAAACTAACCCTCAAGGTGACAATGAAATAATCAATACTGCAAAATCATTTCTTGGTACACCGTATCAATGGGGCGGTACTTCACCATCTGGCTTTGACTGTTCGGGATTTACACAGTACGTATTGGCACAGAACGGTAAGTCAATACCGAGAACTTCTCAAGAACAATTTGCGTCAGGTCAAGCAGTTGATAAGAGTCAACTTCAAGCAGGCGACTTGGTATTCTATGGAAATGGCGAAGCAACACACGTTGGTATCTATGAAGGCAATAATAAGATTATTCATTCTCCACACACTGGTGATGTTGTAAAAGAGAGTGATTTTAGTACATATTGGACAAGTGCTTATCTTGGTGCAAGACGTTATTATAAAGGTACTGAGGGTGCATTGCCTGGGCTTGCTAAACTCGGTGATGAAGCAGAAGTAAGAGGATTGAACTATCCTACACCTGAAATTCTTATCAGACAAAAGACAGGTAAAGCATATCTTGCTGGCTTAGACGGCACACAGATTATTAATCTTGACAGAGGTGATACTGTTATCCCTTATGCTGATACAAAGCGAATTTTGAACGGCAATGTACATCATGCTTATGCTAATGGTACACCAAATGCAAAAGACGCTATATCAAGGATTTTAGGCATAAACAATGTCAGGAATAGAGTGAATAACGGCTCTACAAGAAGTAATAATTCGGGTATAACAAATAATACAGTTCAACAATCTTGGGACACAAATGATTTCGGACAAGGTGTAGGTAAGTCACATTCATATACCGCTTTTGACGAAAATGGATATTTGGGGTCATCGCTTGGATATTGGGATACAAGTTCCAGTGCTTGGAAGCTATTTAAGAAGTTGTTGGATAGCGGTGATTTATCAACCGATGAGAATGGCATCTATACATATAAAGGTGCTCGTCTTGTAGCAATGACATCTACTTTTGGTAAGCCTGGAGATGTTATGAGATACACTCAAGATGACGGTAGTGTATTTTACGGTATCATAATGGACGAGAAGTCGCAAGCATATACTTGGTACGATAATAACCCTGCCAACAAGTGGGGTCATAACAACGGACAAGATATGGTTGAATTTGAAGTTAAGAAATCAGCTATTGCTCCTGCTTATAAAGCTAACGGTGGCACTCCTCCATATGGTAATCTAAATCATGCAATTACTTTAATTGAGAATTTAGGCTCGTTGGAAGGCTTTGATTTTTCTGATATGCCTTCTGTTGGCGGAACTTCTGTATTAACTCAAAAAATGCAAGAGTTTATGTCTAAACTTCAACAAGTTTATGGTACATTTAAGACTAATACTCATACATCGGCTACTAAAGTTGGCAATGTAAAGTCTTTAGGCGACAAAAAGCAAAGTAATTATAGTTTTGATGTTCCGTTTACTCAAAAGAAAGACGGTGGAATGGTCGGTGCCGGAGTTACGGCGCTTGTAAATGAAGAAAAAGCAGAGGCTACTATTGATCAAAACGACAAAGTTGTTCCTCTTGGCGATGGTAAACCACAGATGTTTGTTTCTGATAAGCCATTTCCTGTTATTAATGCTGATGACTATGCTAAGATTAAGAAGTATGGCGGCGATAAAAAGCCGGTACAGTTCTTAAAGAATGGTAATACATCAGTCAGTGTTAATGCCGATAATACAGACGAAGAAAAGGAACAAACTGCTGAAGAACGTAAAGCAGAAGAAAAAGAAAAAGAACGTCTTGGTTTTCTTGAAAGTATTTCTAAAAATTTAACCAAAGGCACATTGGATGATGAAATCAAAGGTTATGATTATGATACTTTAAAAGGTTTAAAAGAAATGTCTGAATCTTGGGGGAAAGATGACGACCTTACTTCTGAAATCTTAAAGAGTTTTAAAGACTATGCTGAAGATTTCTCAAAATTGGACGATTGGATTGAGAATGACCTTGAAGATACTTTAAATACCTATAATGAAGACTTTTATTAAACGAGTCAAGAACACTCGTGACTTTAGTCATGAGATGAATTGACGAGAATAGTAAGCACGTAGGGAAACTTGCGTGTAGTGGTGCTTATGGCATCCAATACTACTTGAA
>OMGR01000964.1_pt1 | contig 14092 bp, 20 predicted proteins | sample 1646061 | NCBI WGS metagenome assembly OMGR01 (sample SAMN05578583, study PRJEB25193) | human gut metagenome | biome: Human Microbiome; feature: human-associated habitat; material: feces | host: Homo sapiens | place: USA:Birmingham | reverse complement strand
TTTCAAGTTGCTGGCGGTTATTTCCTGCAGTTTGTAAGGCTAATTCCAATTGTCTATTGTTGGTGTTGCTGCATCCCGATAAAAGAAACAGATACAGTCCAAGTGCAATTGTGACAAACAGATTTAATTTCATATTACTGTGGTTTAGATACATATATGGTGGATTTGCTTTATAATCAATTCTATTAGTGAATAATTTTCAGAAATCTGTCCCATCTGAATTTATCCGTATACGGATCAACTGATTTCCATATAATCCATGCTTTCCCAACAATATATTCTTCAGGCAATAATCCCCAATAGCGTGAATCCTGTGAGTTTAGGCCTTTGTCGCCTGCCATAAAATAATAGTTTTCTTGGAAACGATATCCGTAGATCGGCTTTCCGTTAAGAAAAGTCGTAGAATCCTCGTATTGAAGATTTCCCTGTTGTTCCCATTCGATCAGTTTTTTATATAACCGGAAGTTTGTACGATCTAAAGTAACGGAATCACCTTTTGCCGGTATATAAAGCGGTCCGAGATCCTTGATGTTCCAACCGATGATACTGTCGAATGGAAAACTCCGGAATATGCCGTCTTGAAATTTCTCAGTCGCTGCTATTCCTTTTTGTGAATCCATGTTGCCGAGAGGTGTTTGTATGCCTTTCACATGAAAGAATCCGTTTCGGATGGATAAGGTATCTCCCGGTATTCCAACACACCGTTTAATGTAATATTTGAGTATATGCATTTCAATTTTATCCCAACTGTTTGGATGGGGAAAATTGAAAACCAGAATATCATTGCGTTTTATCTTTTTGAAACCGGGGATGCGATAAATCTCTGTTTGTTCATTTCTCATGGAGGCAAACAGGTTGAACATGCGAGGTCCAATGGTCGGTTTCCAGACAAGTATATTGTCTCCTGTAATTAATCCCGGTTCCATCGAATCGCTGGGAATTTTGAAAGATGCAAAGATAAATACTTGTAAAACAAACCATAGAGTAACTGTCATACATAGCCAGAAGACTATATTAATGACTTTGTTGATGAGGTTATGTATTTGCTTTTTCATTTTGTTATTTCTATTTGCATATTTGTCTTTATTTAATTAGAATCTATGTATTCTTTTAAGTATGTGAAATATTCATTTAGCATAAAGTGATTGTTTTTTCCACAAAAAAATATATTGTTTATATTGAGGTTTTTATTCATTGTAAAAATATACGAGCCTATAAGTTCTTTTTTTTCAATACAAAAATCACTTTCAGGTATGTTGATTATATCTAAATTATATTTTTTTGTGAATTCATGAAAATCGTCTCCATATTCAATGTCGGGAAATGATGTTATTATTGTAATTTTATCAAAACCTATCTCATCTGCTAATTCGTTTAGTAACTCTATTGTAGGATAGATACAATTTTCACAATACGGAAAATCTATTCTATAAAATATTTTATGTTTGTTTTTATTGAATTTGAATATATTTAGATCTATTTCTTTGTTTATGTCTATGATGGGATTATTGTATTTAATATTTTTTGTTGTATAATATGCAATATCATTTAGTTTGTTTGTTAAAACTATATTTCTTTCTAATGCTTTATTATAGTTTTTGTTTATATTGTAATTTTTGATAATCAGAGTAATGTTTAATATAATAAATATGCATATGAAAATAATATATTTATTCATGGTTTAATTTTGTTTTTAATAAATTGACAGATGCTTCATTCTCGTTATTATTTGCTTGTAAAGCGTATAAATATTCTCCATTATTATCTATGCAGAAAGAAGAAAATTCTTTATCAAAATGATATACATTTTGTAAATTTCCATTCCAATCAAGTTCAAATATATTGATTTCTGTTTTTCCTTCATTGTTTAAGATGTAATTTAATCCTTTCCCAATTCTTAAAAAATAGCATTTTTCTGTTGTACCATATATTTTAGAGAAATATATAGGAAAATCATTAGATACTCCATGGAAATTAGGAGATAAATCAGGTAATTTGGGTTGACTAAAGTAGATTTCTTTTATTAAATCACCTGTTAATGAATAGAAAAGAATGCAATCAAAATGTCTATATGCAAAGGCTATTTTATTTTTTGCCTCATTAGCACATACAACACCTGAATATACAGAGTTTCTGTATTCTTTGTCAATAGAATATTTTGGGTAAAAATCAATCCATTTTATTTCTTTTGAAAATTTATTATATATGAAAAAAATGCCGTCTGATTTATTAATATTGCTACCTATTGTGATGTTTGTACCAATTTGGTTTAATTCTTTACTAAAGAATAATTTTTCATCTAGATAGTCTTGGGTGATATTTTCTGATATTGCTCCTTTTTTGTTTATTATATTATTGATGTTTATTGATTTTTTGCACATTAAATTCATGTCATAAAATAGTATAGTGTCGTTTTGTGGATACTTTGTAGTATTGCTATTATAAGGAAATGGGAATTGGAAATCCCATGGTGACTTACCTTTTTCTCCAAATCTACCTACATACTTTAAATTTTCCATTTTATATAAATGGAAGAAGAAAGAATCACATTCTGCTTTTAATAATAAGATAGAGTCTTGAATACATAACATGTCGAAAAAACATCCCTCTGTTATTGTTTCTTTTTGTATGACAGTTGGATATATGAGGCCTTGATAATTAGTTATTGGATATTCTTTTTTGCAAGATATCAAGCTAAATGTAAATAGTAAGAAAAGAATTTTATGTTTCATTATAAATTAATTTTATATCTATACTCTGCTATACATTTTAGTTGGCTAACTAAGTGAATATGCAGAGTATAGATTTAATTTTTAATATCTACGACATTCTCCGTCACCAGTAGGCCATATTCTGGCACCTAAACAGTCTCCACAGTATATAGCGATGATTCCTGCAGACGTTGTTCCTGAAGTAAGTTTGTCTCCTGTAATACAATATTTATATTGTGAACTATCTCCTCCTTCTTCTCCTCCAGCTAATGCGACGAGGTCTTCATTAAAAAAATATGTTTTTTTATTTTGAGAGGAATGTAGGTTTATAATAATTAAGTTAATAACAATTATAATTATTGTTGTTGAAATGAATGCTTTTTTCATATATGTTGACTATTATCCAATTTTACATTTTCCATCTCCCTTTTGTACTACACGTACAGATCTACAGTTTCCGCACCAAGTGCGGGGTTCAACGCTGGAATCTATTGTACGGTCACCAACTATACATACTGTATAACCATCACCACTATCTGATTCATTGAAGCTAAGAGCTTCAATGTTTGTTAAAAATAGACTGTTCGTTACCTCCTTATTGGCATTTGTAATGTAAAGGTTTATGCCTATAAATAGAATTGTTAATATTGATAATATTTTTAGCATATCTTTATTTCTTGTTTTTGGGGTTTATAACTTTGTTTTTGTAAATATTAGTCTTGTATTTTTATGAGTTAGTTTTCGACACCTCCTTTCATGTTTATATAGGGGACGTTTATATATTCTTGCTAGATACAACAAACTCCCACCTGTTCGATTACCGAACATTCCCCTTTATTTTTAGTTTAACATGTTGATTATTCAAGCTATTATACTTGATCGTAACGACTTCATTGAAGAATCCAATATCCTTCGGTGCCATATTAATCCCCACCCGAAGGGATTCTCCGGGTTTCGCAGGTCGTTTTTCATAGGTGACTGCCGTGCAGCCGCAGGTGGTACTTACGTCCACTATCACGAGGGGATTGTCCCCAGTGTTTTTTATTTCTATGGTTGTCTCCTTTACTTCCGATTTGTCAAAAGTACCGAAGTCGATTTCTGTCTTTGTTGCTTCGGTTGTTGTTTTCGGTATATTTTTGTTCGGACTGTCCTTGCCGGTGATCTGTTTCAGATACAGGTCTTTTACCGCTGTGTTGTTTATTGGATTTCCTAATACAGCGACTTTATTGTCCTTATCCAACAAGAATGTCTGGAAAGTTATGTCTGTTGGGAACTTGTTCAGTTTGTTTAGTTGATCGTCTATATCAATACAGATAGGGCGATCGAATGCGTCTCGTCTTAGGAGGTAACGTATTTCCTTCGCATCTTTTGGATGGAAGAAGAAGAGAAAAGGAACTTTTCCTTGTGTCACTGAATCAGTGTATTCGATCAGTTCCTTCCATTTATGAAGTTGTAGTTTGCAACTGGTGCAGCCCATGGAATCAACATATATTAATACCTTATATTCAGATTGTGGAATTTGGAAATCCGTAGTATCTGTCAGATAGCGTGTGAAGGTCAGGTTTTCAGGGAACTGTATTTGTTTCCCTTGCCATTCGCTGACCAGATGCGCTATCTGCTTTTTCTCTTCTTTCTGTTTGTTCTGACAGGAGAAGAGTAGTAATACTAGTGTTAATATGGTTAGATTCAAAGTTCTCATTTGATACTCTATATTCTAAATTCTATAATCGGATCATCGCTTTTCGCCTCGGTGGCAACGATCGTATTTGTTTCTTCGTTAATATCCATACTGTTAATGCGGTGATCGAGTTCGTATCTGCGTACCGGATTCCCTTCCAGGTCGAACACATAGATGTATTTTGCCCCGTTTTCAGGTTCTTTGCCCTGTTTGATGGCTGCTATTTTGTCTTCAAATCGGATGCCTTGAAAAACAGCGTAGATATATTTACTTGTCACTTTGATGTCGCTAAAGCCCATGATCCCCGTAGGGATACCCGAACCGTCTTTTGCCGCTTTGTATTGCGGCTCGCCTTCGGGTCCGTAAAGCACCTTATGGGTGTTTTCTTTCAGGTTGAAAATTTCGAAAACTTCTCCCAATTGGGTTGCCATTGCCAGTATTCCGTTGTCGGGATTATAGTCCATGAAACTCCGCCATGCTTGTGCAAGTGCCGGGCGGACGGTGTTTTCGTCGATCGTTTCGGATGGTATTTCCCCGATACTTTTGACCGGCTTTCCGTTGTCGTCCACTTGCCAGTAACGGAACTCTCCCATGTAGTCGGGAATGAAAAAACCCGATTCCATCGTATGAAAGTCGAGTGAACGGACCAGTTTCTTGTCAAGTTTGATCTCTTCGACCCGTTCCGCAGAACCGGTAGCCGGAGATATTTTCCAACGTGTAATCTCCATTTTATTGCCATCAATGGCCCATAAAGAGTCTAAGGAGTTGAATTGAATGTTGTCGGCGGAAAGCATCTCCATAGGTCCTTCCCCTCGCTTTCCGAAAGAGGCTAGGTGTTTCCATCCGGGATAGGCAAAAGCATGCAGGAAATGGTCCATGTTGTGGAGGTCCATAACTATAGCAATACTATCCCTGACCGCTACCCGGAATGGGTAACGGAGCAGGATAGTATCCAGGTCTGCTACCTGGGCCTTGAGCACCTTCGTTTCGGGAAAGTCTGCGTACCGGGGGAAAGTGGTTTGCTGGTTTCCTGAACAGGCGACAAGGGTACTAATACCTATTAATAATATGTAAGGGAGAGATTTCATACGTTAGTCTAAACTATAACCACTGATTTTAACTTCGAATTTGTCACCGTCACAATCTACTTCACCTCTACCGTAACACGAATAGTTTTCGCCAGATTGACCATTTTCATTATAAGCTAATGCTTCGATATTTTCAAGCATCAACTCATTCATTGGATTTTTATCCGAAGTAGTGTGACCGAAATACCATGCACCGAATAATAATAGAAAGACAAACCCTGTTTTAATAATTTTTTTCATATTGATGTTATTTTATTCTGTTTATACTACTTTTGTCTACAAGCAAGACTCCTGTTGGTTTTTATGACTTACAGTGTAAAAGTAGTGTATCACGTTTGAAAAACAAATAGTTTATCTGGAACGTGTTCTGAGTGTTTGACTTAAGGTGCTGATATATAATATGTAAGAGGAAAATATTGTCAATATTTGTGAGACTTCTGTTACGATTATTATAAAAAAAGCGGGTAAAAAATGGAAATGAAAAGACAAATTAGTAAAATAGGAATAGGTGGAATTGCCTCTATTGGGGTTATTATTTTACTGATGTTATGGTTTGGAAATGTTTACCTGAATCAGAAAAGAAAACTGTATGCCGAATTTAGGGATTTGTTTATAGAGGCGATGCTAGATGAAAAAAAACAACAAAAAGATATCCAAATTCAAAAAAGGAATTATAATCCTCAAAGATCTCCCAATGATATTTCAGGAGAAGAGAAACATGCTTGGTGCGATCAAATTTATCTTACCATGCATGATCCTAACCGGCATCTATTGGATAGTCTTTTTCAAGCTATATTACAAAAAGAGAATATAGAAGTAAAAACAGCCATACGCTACATAGGTAGTGGAAAAGTGATTAATTCTTCGACCGACAGTCTGTTTTATAAAAATGCGACCCTTTTAAATCCTGTTGTTTACAGGATAGATGAAAATGAAGAAAAGAATATAACGCTCCAGGCTTATGTCGATGTTCCGATTCGGATTGTGTTGGAACGAATTGGATGGTTTTGGGTAATTTCTTTTGTTATTTTGATTCTATTGGCCGGTGGTTATGGAATTTATTTTAATAAATTAAAAGAGTATATAGAAAAGATCATCAAGTCATTGAATGAAAGTGAGGCCTTGGTCGTACAACTGAAAACTGAACTGAATGAATTGCAAGCTAAAAAACTGGAGACAGAGCGGATTAGCAAACAACAATCTGAATTGATTGAACGGAAACAGTGTGAACTAACTCAGTTACAAGCTAGCAAGCAGGAAATGGAACAGGTTAGCCAACAACAAGCCGGAGTGATTGAAGAAAAACAAGCAGAATTAACTGAACTTCAAACCAAGTTGCAAAATGTTGAGCAGATTAGTAAACAACAATCTGAATCGATCGAACGGAAACTGCGTGAACTAGCTGCGCTACAAGCTGACAAGCGAAAAATGGAGCAGGTTAGTAAACAACAAGCCGGAGTGATTGACAAAAAACAAGCAGAACTAACTGAACTTCAAGCCAAGCTGCAAAATGTTGAGCGGATTAATAAACAACAACTCGAGATGATCGAGAAAAAACAAGCTGAGTTATTGGTCTCGCAAAATAAAATAAAATCTTTATTTCCGAAACAAAAAATAGACTGGATCATTTTGCCATGCGGTGTATTATTTGATGAAAAACATGGAGTTATACGTATTGAGAATGGAAAAACGATTCGTTTGAAGAACACTCCGCTAAAGTTGTTTGGTTGTTTTATTAAGGCTGAGGATTATAAATTAATGTCTGAGGATATTTGTACCGATGTTTTGGAGCGCCCAATTAAAAATGGATTAAGTGACTCGGACCGGGAAATTATTTCGACTACTGTAGGTCGTTTAAGGAAGTCTTTGAAGCCATTCCCCTGTATTGAAATTAAGTCACACAGAAAAGTCGGTTATCAGATGTTTTTTTCCAACTATCAAAATGACACTACCCTAGCGGGTAAATCGGATTAATATACCGGGTATTTGAAAATACCCTGGCGACTAATATTTTTTAACATATCATTCCGTTATCAAACAAGCAATATTACCTATCGAAATGATAATCTGCATTTTGAATATATTGTCTTAAAAACAAAATCCCGGGGAAAGAGACTCTTCGGGATTTTGTTTTTTTATACTGTCAGGTTTTTAAAGTTTTTCGATTTCTTCTATCGACAAGCCCGTAGACCGGGAGATTATTAGAGGATCGATACCGTTTTGTTTCAGGTTTGTTGCTATAAGTCGTTGTTCTTCTGCTTTCCCTTCCGCCTTTCCTTCGGCTTTTCCTTCCGCTTTCCCCTCAGCCTTTCCTTCAATCCAACCAGTTTTAATTACACTGCGTTGATAACGCAAAGCCTCCATGTCTGCATAATATTGTCGTCTGTCCTTTTCATCTAACTGGTCGATACGCAAACGTTCGCGTGCTTCCTGTAAGCCATGAACCGTACTGTTTTTATCGATCTCGCCGGTTTTCAGGAAAGCGATCCATTCGTCCAGAGGCGTTTTCGCTTGTTGGTTAAAGCCGTCTACCCGTAATACGTAATATTCGGGGAAAATATCTCCGGCTTCATGACGTACGAATTGTTCGCGTTGGCGTACGGATAACTGGAGTATATCATTATAATGAATTCCTTTAAAGCTGGTACGTCCATGATAAACATAGTCTTTGCCTTGTCCTAATTCAAAATAAACAATGTTGATTGAATATACTTTACGAATAACACCATATTCCTGGCCTTCGTTGATATAATCGGTGATAGCTTTGGATGCTCCGTATAACATACGGTGGAAATAATCTAATTCGCGGTTGTTCTGTACTTCAATGATGATAAGTTCCCCTTTGCTGTCTTCAGCCAGCATATCTACCCGGTTGAATTTATCATCGACACTTTCCTTATTACTTTCGCTTTCCAGCATCTTGACAATACGAATCTCTTGCCCAAGTAATGTAGACAAAAAACCTTCCAGCACAACAAAGTTGGATTTATTACGCAAAAGGCGCTTTACGGCCCAGTCAAAACGGACCAATGCAGAATCATTTTTCATAGTTATTTATTATTTAATTTGTTACGGTAGCAAAGATAGACTTTTTTTTAATCTAAAAGCATATTATCCTGATTTTTACCGGATAAATAGGATATAAAAATATATTTGTCTATGTTTACCGTATAAAGAGTCTAAGGGTTGAATTTTAAACGGGAGTTTGGAGTTCAACTTTTACTGTTTTTGTACACGCCAAAGACTTTTCCTGTAAATCACTTCCTTTCTTTCGCACCGGATTGTGTTAACCGTTGGTGCTTCAGGTAATCAACATTTAAAAAATTAGAATTATGGCTAGACCATTAAAAAAAGGACTGGGCTATTTTCCGCTGGATACGGACCTGTATTCGGACAGGAAAATACAACGCCTGCTCCGAAGGTACGGGTGTAAGGGCATCTGTATTTATTTAGCGATCCTTTGTGAAATTTACCGGGAGAAGGGGTATTATATTCCTTATGACAGTGATTTCTGTTTCGATATCTCTGTTATCCTGGGGTTGGATGAGGCCACGGTTAGCGAGGCGGTCCTTTATTGTATAGATCTTCAGTTGTTCGACAGGGAACTGCTGGAATATCGGCAGGTACTTTCTTCGCTGGCGATACAGAGACGCTTCAGGGAGATCAGTAAAAGAATCGGAATAAAGATCGACCCGGATCTCGAAATACCGGATAGTTGGGCGAATGAAGGGGTTATTGTTGCAGAAACCCCGGTTATTGCAACGGAAACTCCGGATTCTGTAACGAAAACCCCGGAAAATGGAAATGGAAATCAAAATGTAAATCAATCTACACAATATGGAAAATCAAATGAAACTCGATTTTCAGGCGATAACGGAGAAGCAGCCCGACGGGAAGAACTCCTCCGCATGGCTGAAGAAGCAACAAGAAGTTGCTGATATGACGGCTCGTTACGGGAATGCGGAGAAATTCCTGAATACGTTTAAACCGGATATGCAGGTAATGGCTGCCCGTTATGCCGAGCGTGCTTATTTCGGTACGGCTCCCATGCTGGAAACGGTTTGCCTGGGGTATGGCGAGCTGGCGGCAATGGTGTTCATATGCGCTCTGCTGGAAGATATCAACCTGTTCGTCGGGGTGAAAGAGAAAATGCCGGTCAACCGCCAGCGTGAATTGTCGCGTCTGGTGCTGGCAGAATATCCTTATCTGAAGGTGACGGAATTGCTGTTGTTTTTTCATCGGCTGAAATGCGGGCGTTACGGCCGTTTTTACGGGATGGTGGATGCGCTGACTGTTACCAGTGCGCTGATGCAGTTTATGGGCGAACGCCTGACGGAGACAAACCGTTTTAAGGCGGCACGAAAGAAGGAGGAGAAACCGGAGAAAGTGGCGTCCGGCGGTATCACTTACGAGGAATATTTGCAATTGAAAGAGAAACAACAAAAACAAAACAATCATGGATAAGAGCAAGGTTTGGGGACATACGCAGCTGGCTATGTTGTATTTCCCGGGTATTTTACCGAAATCGGCTTCTGCACAGTTGTCGTTGTGGATCAAACGGGATGAAGAGCTGCTGGACGATCTGACGAAAGCGGGTTACCGCAAGGGGCAGCGTATGTTTACGCCCCGCCAGGTGGAGATCCTGGTGGATCATCTCGGCGATCCTGAGACCTGGAATATTCGATAATAAATAAACGAAGCGGGACGGTGAACGTGTTCGGGTTCAATCCTTGTCTCTTTACCTGAATACTCCGGTTCCCGATAAAATATTTTATTACAATGTGTACCAAATTTGTACGCAATAATAATTATCACTATCTTTGCTTCAAATAAAACCCATACAGCCATGTTAGTAGTAAGCAGTAGAGAATTCAGAGACAACCAGAAGAAGTATTTCGATTCGGTTGATAATGGAGAACAGGTAATTGTTCAAAGAGGAAAGGACCGTTCTTACAAGCTCGTTCCTGTGACGAGTAGCGATGTTTGTATGACAGAGGAAGAGTTCTACGAAAAGATAGACCGTTCCATCCAACAGGCTAAAGAAGGCAAGGTGCTGAGAGTATCATCTAACGAGGATCTTAAAAACTTGCTTGGTTTATGATCGAATATGAATTGGAGTTTACCCAAGAAGCACTAGATGATATTCAGAAGCATAAGAAGAGTGGCAATAAGCCATTATTAAAGAAGCTTGAGAAACTCCTTGTGGAATTGAGACAACATCCTTCTACTGGTACCGGGCAGGTTGAAATGTTGAAACATTACAAAGAAGAAACTTGGTCGCGAAGAATAAACGATGAGCACCGGCTTGTTTATCGTATTAAAGACGATGTGGTAGTGGTGCTTATATTATCTGTATATGGACATTATAAATAGCGAACATTAAGGTAGCCCAATAAGCTGCCTTTTTCCGTTTATTCCCTCATTTCTGCCGTTCACCACTCATTTCATGGGATAGAAATTTACAAGAGCACAAAAAATATATAGATGAGAAAGTGAGAGAAGCGGGTGAAGTTGAAAGCGATGCTATTAAGAAAGCGGTGCAGATTGCTAATGAGAGGGTTCATAAAGAGCATCCGAATGCATCAAATTTCAGTAAATACTATAATGCGGCAGAAAAGGCTGCAGTTCGTAAATATAATAACTTGGCAGAGTTTGAGCAGGCTGCTAAAGATGCTAAAAAAACAGAGTTGGAATCATGTCCAATTGTGGGAGCAAAAGTAAAGAATACAGTTATCAATACTGACTCAACAACATTTTGTAATTCTTTAAATGGATTGAAACATTATTATGCAGCCACAAGAACTCCCTTTAATGTCTATGAATCCAAGATTGGTAGTTCATTATTAATATCAGAATATACAGTAAAACCTTTAGGGTCAAACTATGTAAAGGTGGGTTTGTCGTATGATGAAGAAACCGTTGACCATTATGAGACTTGTGACAAATCGGAATTTGAAGATGAAATAGATAGTTCTAAAGTATAAAGCAACTACACGACCATAGAATGTCTGGCTGGGTGCTTGACGATCTCTTTGTTCAAGTCTAAGGTTTGTTCTAAATAATCCTGTGCCGGGCTTGGGAAGCCAGCATGAATCCCTTTCTCAGCATATTGTAGCGGAAGACTGGTGGACAGATCAATGCTATGTATTTCTATTGTTTTCATTGGAACAGATAAACAAATAAAAAGAGTTTTGATATTTATTTTGACTATAATTACATAATAATGTAATTACGACAGTGATTTCTGTTTCGATATCTCTGTTATCCTGGGGTATGGCGAGCTGGTGGCCATGGTGTTCATATATGGAAGATATGTTCCCGGTAAAATCTTTCTTATTCCCTCTTATTCCTTGCTATTCCCATTTAAACCGATTCCGTCCTTTTTCCTTCACGTACATTTGCTTTCATATTAACGATAAACAGAATTGAATCATGAGAAAAATTAATCTGATTGTTTTGCATTGTTCGGCTACCCGTGAGACGATGGAGTATACGCCGGAACAGCTGGAACGTGACCATAAGGCGCGTGGTTTCTTTTCGGCCGGTTATAATTATTATATCCGCCGTTCGGGTGAGGTCGTTCCGATGCGTCCGCCGGAGCAGATTCCGGCACATGCGAAAGGGTATAATGCGTTCAGCCTGGGGATTTGTTACGAAGGTGGGCAGGATGCCGATGGGCATCCGAAAGATACGCGTACGGAGAGGCAAAAATTGTCTATCAGGGGATTGCTGTTGCTGCTGCTGGTGCGGTATCCGGGATGTCGGATCTGCGGACATCGTGATTTGTCGCCCGACCGGAATGGCGACGGGAAGATCACGCGGGATGAATGGTTGAAGGAGTGTCCTTGTTTTGATGCGGAGGAGGAGTATGGGATATTGTAAAAGAAGGTGCTGGCTGCTTGGTTGCCAGTTATGGGTGGCGGTTTTCCTGTCGCTGGCAGGTGTTGTATTGTTGTTTATGGGGTTCTGGTGCAGTCCGACGGGGAAGATAGATAGCTCGGTGTTGGTAGGATTCGGCGAGGTGTCGACGTTTTCAGGGGCGTTGTTCGGGGTGGATTATAGTTATAAATATAAGATCAGAAGGGATGAGAAAGAGGAATAAGGAGTTGGTCGGGGTGTGTTTGTGGGTTTTGTTGACGGGTGCCGGTTGTGTGGGGAAGAGGGGCGTGGCTACGGGGTGGGAATTCAGGGAAAGGGATTCGTTGATGGTTGAGCGCTTCGATAGCCTACGGATGGAACATATGTGGAAATCTTCTGCGGCTGTGGCGGTCCGATGGGAGGAGGTGGAATTTTCTGCACCGGATAGTAGTGGGCACCAGTATGTGGAGCGGGTCAGACAGGCTGTGGCGGACAGTCGGGAGGTTTCTGTTAGCCGGGATACATTGCTCTTGCTTTCACGGCAGGAAGATCGTCGGTTGCGGGAAACATTGGCTACGGAACAAAAAGAGAGCGGCTGGTTGATGGGGCGCTTACCGATTTGGTGGGCACTGGGTGTGGGAGGTATATTGTTATTAGGAGTTTGGTGGTGTAATAATAGAAGAAAAAGAGGACATTTGAATAGATAGGAAACGGAATAATGATTATCTTTGACAAAAAAGATGATGTATGGAAACAACACAGATAAAATTAAATAAAAATGTTGTTGATAAAGCTGTAGCTTATGCACGGCAAAGAGGACTGGATTTATCTTCTATCATAGAAAATTATTTGGATCGTCTTGTGCAGCAACCAAAAGTTAGCGAAGAACCTATACCTGATATTGTATTGAGTTTATTAGGGGCAGGGAAGATTGATGACGATGATGATTTAAATGGCAGAAAAGCTTATCATAAATACTTGGAGGAAAAATATCGATGAAAAAAGTTTTTTTGGATACTAATGTCGTTATTGATCTTTTAGATAAACGTGAGCCTTTTTATAAGGATGCAGTAGCTATTTTTACGTTGGCTTATAAGAAAAAGATAACTTTATTTGTTTCTCCAATGACTTATGCTACAGCTTCCTATCTTTTACGAAAACATGGGCAGGAGCAGATGAGATTATTACTTCGAAACTTTCGTCAGCTATCGAGAGTGACTGTTGCTGATGAGAAGGTTGTAGATGATGCTTTAGCATCTTCTTTTCTGGATTATGAAGATGCTTTACAATATTATTCAGCATTAAGCAAGAATGTCGATGTTATTTTAACAAGGAATGTAAAAGATTTTCAATATTCAAAAATATCAGTTTTAACTCCAGGTGAATATTTATCTCAGTTATAATTGACATGTTTGTAAATAAAAAAGGAGGTAAACTATTTCTGTTTACCTCCAATCTGGCTGATTCTTTTTTATAGTCAATAACAAACTACAATTCGTCAATCTCTTTTACCGGCAAACCGGTACACTGGGCAATCGTTTCGATGTCTACTCCTTGCTTTTTAAAATTCGCAGCAATAAGGCGCTGTTCTTCTGTTTTACCTTTCTCCAGGCCTTTTTCTATACCTTTTTTCAGCCCTTTTTCTTCAGCTTCTTCCACTGCATACTCCAACGTATTGCGCCAATCGCGATAAATTTTCAGATTTTCATCGTAGACGGCACGTTCGTGCGCTGTCATCGCTTCCAGGTTCGCCACAT
>OMGR01000947.1_pt1 | contig 14514 bp, 13 predicted proteins | sample 1646061 | NCBI WGS metagenome assembly OMGR01 (sample SAMN05578583, study PRJEB25193) | human gut metagenome | biome: Human Microbiome; feature: human-associated habitat; material: feces | host: Homo sapiens | place: USA:Birmingham | reverse complement strand
TATCGGAAATGTTATGCCATAAACATAGTAAAAAATAAGGGAGAGGGAATGGAAAAAGTCAGAAAAGCATTTTATATAGATGAGGAATTACTGGAACAGGTGGATACATTATTGGGACAGGCTGACGTGAGATCAAGGAATGAATTTGTCAATCAGGCATTAAAGTTTTACATTGGATATCTTACTTCAGAGAAAATAGAGAATTATATGCTGACGACCATCTCCTCCGTCATGCATGCAACCGTGAAGGACAGTGAGAATCGAATGGCTCGTGCGATGTACAAGCTGGCAGTAGAAACTTCCAAGTTGTCTCATGTGATTGCATACAGCCATGGCGTGGATGAAGAGGCATTGCGAAAACTCCAAGCAAAGTGTGCAGAGGAAGTAAAACATATTAATGGAACGATTAGCTTTGAAAAAGCCTATGAATATCAAAAAGAGTAGCCATGAAGTTCAAGAGTATGATATCATTATAAAATAAATATACAGTATTTTGTTTTTACTTTGAAGTTTGACGACGGGATAGATAATATTTATTTGATCTAGGTATGACTGGCGAAAGGGGTAAATAGTATGGGCAATGTGCGTTGGGAATCTCCATTTCCGTATTCATTAGCATTTAATTTGTTTAAGCAACATTTTGAGGAAATAAATCGTTCATATTGGGCGTTTGTTCCAGCAGCAAATACTATCAAGTCATTTGCAAAGAAGGCTTTGCTAGATGATAATGCTGATCCGAAAACATTTTTTTTGATTCCAGATGAAGAAGATCGTAGGATGGCTCCGACATATGGCGAGTGGAAAACTGATTTTTCGGAATATGTAAATTACTCAAGACTGAATATTATTATGCTTTTAAGTTCATGCTTTGAGACATATTTACGAACAGTGGTTTCGCTTTCGTTTGAGTCGAAACCTGGGGTGATAATTAATTGTCGAGATGCAGTTGATGGTGCATCACTGTTAAAAAGAGATATCATGTATGGGAATATGAATGATAAATCATATCGTTTTGGCGAAGTGATTGAGGAAGTGTGTTGCGGGGAATGGACAAACCGCTTTTGTGCATTCCAAAAATATTTTGGCAATTTACCACCTAAATTGTTAGATTTAAGTAAGGATTTGGACGAACTGAGAGTTACTAGAAATAATTTAGGACATTACTTTGGAAGAAGAAAGGTAGAATATAGTGCTCCAATTGAATTTGAACCGATAGAGACTACAAGAATATCGCATGAACGGATTCTAAAATACTTCAAATTGATTTATTCGGCTGCAAAAATGATAGATGATTATTTGTACAAAAATATCATTGGATCCTATGATATTATAAAAAAATATTTTTTTTCATTATCAAATGGAGAAATACTAACTGACCCTTATAACCCAGATGCAGATCAATTAAGAAAATTATTGGGCAGCCATGACCTTACAAGTGTTGGCAGGAAGTATTATAATGAGTTAGTGACATTTTGTGAGACAAATTATGTTGAGGATGAAACAGACTGTATATTCACAAGGAAAAGATGCGTTGGAGAAATCAATAGAAGATTAAAGGAATCGGGCACGGAGCTAATATATAATGGACAGATAGTTCCTTTTAATACGTCGTCATTCAAAGTCCTCTTAATAAAAGAAAATCTTTATGACAAGGGGAACTATTCCGAACGAAAAATAGACAATAATCGAGAAGTTCAATATTTGCATTCATTGGCTTTAATTGACTATGTAACAAAAAAACTGGAATCTAATGCTAATTCTATTATGGAAACATTGAAGGAAGAAAAGGAAGAATGCCAAAACTGATCCTCCGTTGCAACTACCTCAAGAATTCCCCACCAGCGCACCTAGCCAATTACATCAACTACATTGGCACTCGTGAAGGTGTGGAGAAGGTAAGCAGCACGACGGCCTTACTGCCAGCGACCGTTAAACAGAAGGAACTGATCGCAGATATTCTGACCAAGGTCCCGGATGCCAAGCGGATGCATGAGTATCATGACTATGTGCAGAGACCTACCAGAGAGAATGCGTCAGAGTTTATCACTCAGGCATTGGAAAACAACCTCGACATTATTGCGAAGAAGAAAAATTACATGGATTATCTTGCAAACAGACCGGGAGTAGAGATCATAGGTACTCACGGTCTGTTTTCTAATGAAGGGGATCCAGTAGTACTGTCCCGTGTGGCAGAGGAAGTCGCTAACTACACCGGAGTAATCTGGACAAATGTTATCAGCCTGCGAAGAGAGGATGCGGAACGGCTGGGCTATGACAGTGCTGCACAGTGGCAGGCTTTGCTTCGGAGCAGAGTGCAGCTTCTCTGTGAAAATTACAAGATCGACAGTAGAAATCTCAAATGGTATGCGGCCTTTCACAATGAGTCACATCATCCCCATGTACACATGGTAGTATATTCGAAAAATCCTTCCGAGGGGTATCTGACAACGAAGGGGATCAACGCTATGCGGTCAGCATATGCACACGATATCTTCCGACAGGATTTTATAAGCATCTATGAAAAGACAACCAAACAAAGAGACCGATTAAAAGAGCAGGCAGAAAAAAGTCTGCTTTTTTTATTGCAGCAAATGCAGAAAGGAATCTGCCATAATCCAAGAATTGCAGAGCAGATGCAGCTTTTATCCAAACGGCTGCAAAATACCGGAGGGAAAAAGGTGTATGGTTACTTAAAGGCGGATGTCAAAGCTATTGTGAATACTATCGTGGATGAACTGGCGAAAGAAGAATGCGTAGCGGAGTGTTACAGGGAATGGCAGAAGTGTAGAGACGAGATTCAGCACTACTACAAGGATGCAGATATAGAGCGGATCCCCCTCTCACAACAAAAAGAATTGAAAAGTATTAAAAACATGGTGATTCGGGAGGCGGTTCGCTTTGGGGAGGGATATCTGTATCTGGAAGAAGCGGACAACGAAGATGAGGTCACATACTATGCAAAATGGACAAACCGGTATAAAGAAGCAAGGGGGTATCTTTACGGTACTGCGGAGTCAGAAGCTGATGAGGAAGCAGCCTACGAGATTATGCTGGAAGAAGCAGAAGCTGGCAATGCCTATGCGATGCATGACATGGGAAAAATCTATGCACAGGGAATCGGGGCTCAGGCAAGCAGAGAACAGGCAGAAGAATGGTATGGAAAATCACTGAACACATTACTTCTTTTGGAAGAAACGCAGGAAAGAGTGTACCTGGAATATCGGATCGGCAAGATGTACCAGTATGGGCTTGGAACAGAAGAGAACCCGAAGGAAGCTGTGCGGTGGTTTCATAAGGCGGCAGAGAAAGGACATATCTATGCGTGTTATTCGCTTGCTATGCTTTATCTCAGAGGACAGGGAGTGGAACGGGACGATGAGAGAGCATACGGATTATTTCTTCGATCCTACGATGGCGGCAATCCTTATGCCGCATATGAACTGGGAAAACTTTGTGAGGCAGGCAGGGGAACGGTCAGAAATCCAGAGAAAGCACAAAACTATTACCGGGCAGCGTTCTTGGGATTTATAAACATGGAAAAGAAGGCTAAAGATGATACGCTCTGGTATCGCATTGGCTGTATGTATCTGCATGGAATCGGTACGGAGCCGGATGGAGAACAGGCAGAACGCTATTTGAAAAAAGCGTATGATTATGGAAATACCCATGCAGCGTACCAGCTTGCCAGACTTTATATCCGACAGGAAACACAAAAGCTAAGAGAAGATCCGGAAGCAACACCCGACTATGAAAAGATCATAAAAGCAGTCAAGTGGTTGGAGGAAGCAGCCAGACAGGAGAATCCCTTTGCAGACTATGCGTTGGGACAACTATACAAAGATGGAACATTACTGGAAAAAGATATGGAAAAGGCGGTTTTCCATCTGCAACGGGCAGCCGATGCCGGGAACAGCTTTGCACAGTACCAGCTTGGAAAAATTTATTTGGATGAGGAGTATAAAAATATTCCTGCCGCCGTGCAGTATCTGACACTGGCTGCGGATCAGAAAAATGAACTTGCGGCATACCGGTTGGGCAGACTTTATCTTATGGGAGAAGACTTACCGAAGAATATAGAACGTGCACTGCACTATCTGGACATGGCGGCAGAAGCCGGAAATCAATACGCACAATATGTTCTTGGCAAACTATATCTGATCGGCAAAGAGGTAGAACAGGACAGGGAGAAGGCATATGAGTATTTTTCACGTTCAGCAGAGCAGGGAAATATATATGCAGCTTATTTTTTGGAACATTGGAATGACATGCCCCATCCGGATCTGTTATTGATGGCAACCAGATTGATGCATCATCTGGGAAATGTGATAGAAGAGAACATGGACGGAAGTAAGAAAGGAGGCAACAGGCAGACAATAGACAGAAAACTGGCGAGAAAGATTCGTCAGAAGAAGATGGCACAGGGACATGCAGAAGACGACAGGGAACAGCAAATGATGTAAAAGTTATTAGAAAAGGAGGCTTCGTTGGGAGAGTTTATTTATTTTACAGAGGAACAGAAGGAACGGGCGAATGCGGTTCCGATTGCTGAAATTCTTCACAGGGAACGGGAGGAAGTGATCCGATCAGGTAACGAATGGCGGTGGAAGAGACATCAGAGTGTGACATTCCGGGGAAGTAGTTGGTATCGCCACAGCCAGCAGGTGGGGAGTCATGCCATCGATTTTATGCAGGAGTTTTTCGGGATGACATACCCGGAAGCGGTAACTTATCTGTTGGATGGGGAGACCGGGGAGGTTATGCAGGGAGGCAGCAACTGTCAGACAGATAGAATCAATCAGAAAGTTGGGAAAAAGAAACACATGGAAAAAAGAGAAGAAAAAGAACTGAAAGAACTAAAACCACCTGAAAAAAATCCGACAATGAAAAGAGTCTATGCGTATCTTCTGCAAAAACGTCATATTAGCCGGGAGATTCTATCTTACTTTGCAAAAACGGGAACACTCTATGAATCCACAGAGCATCATAATATCGTGTTTGCTGGACTGGACAAGGAAGGGAAGATTCGCCATATTCATATTAAGGGGACCTGTTCGGATGGCAGGAGCTTTCGACTGAATGAAGAAGGATCGGATTCCTCTTACGGGTTCGGATACCGAGGAGGCGGTAACAGGCTCTATGTGTTTGAGGCTCCCATTGATCTGTTGTCTTTTCTGACACTCTATCCCCATAAGTGGCAGGAAAACAGCTACATAACTTTAAATGGTGTGTCGGAACATGCTATGCTGCAGGCACTAAAAGATAATACCAAACTGGATACGGTCATTCTCTGCCTGGACCATGATGCTGCGGGAATTGAAGCCTGTGGCAGACTGGCGGAGATTCTGAAACGAAACGGATACAATAACATTAAACAATTACAGTCAACCTATAAAGACTGGAACGAAGATCTGAAGAATCGGTGTGGAGAAGAAGCAATTCCGGCGCAGGAACATCCCAAGATGCAAGAGTGCCGGACGTGGATCGAAGTGTTGAAAAAAGTGACGGAAACCATAGGAACCAAGTATGCGGACAAAGCATATATCTGCCGGTATTACCAGGAAATCTATGAGGAACTGAAGAAAGGAAGAAGCAAAGAACAGGTGACGGATGCTTTTGACGGACCGGGAATGTTACTTACCGGTGTTCTTGTTCGCTGCATGGAGAAGGAAGGAGTCGCCCTTGGGGTAGAAACCGGTGCAGATCAGATTCTGGAGAATCTGCTGAAACGTTACCGGCCACATAAGGATAAAGGAAATTTCAATACTCGGATCCGACAGATGCAGACGGCATATGAAGAGACACTGGAAGTATTTGAAACCAAAGATTTACAACAAAAAGAGAATAAAGAACTTCTTGTGAAAAAATGTATGAGCTTTGCGATGGAATGCATCCGGGCTCATATTTTTGTTGCCGTTGAATATAAGGAACCTCAGTTAAAATCGGTGAAGGAAGATACACAGGAGTCAAGGAAAGAACCGGAAGGAGGCATGATATTATGCAGCCAGTCGTGATACTGCTGATAGCTGGAAGTGCAATGTTCATTATGATCGGCGGATTGTCATTGCTATCGCACTATTACACCTTAAATGGAATCAAGAGCAGGACAGTAGGCGATGGACAGTATGGTACGGCACGATTTGCTACCCCAAAAGAGATCGCAGAAACCTACGAGAGCATCCCTTATGAACCGGAACGCTGGCGGAAGGGAGAACATTTGCCGATGGCACAGGGAATGATACTGGGAAGTATGGAAAAAGCGGGAAAACTTTATGCACTGGTAGATACCGGAGATGTACATTGCCTGATGATTGGAGCAGCCGGGGTCGGAAAGACAGCGCATTTTCTATACCCTAACATTGAATATGCCTGTGCCAGTGGAATGAGTTTTCTGACAACGGATACGAAAGGCGACTTGTATCGTAATTATGCAGGTATCGCTCAAAAATACTACGGATATCAAACGGCGGTTATTGATCTCCGTAATCCGACCAGAAGCGATGGTGATAATATGTTGCACCTTGTAAATAAATACATGGATGTATATCTGGCAGATCCGACGAATCTGAGCGCCAAAGCAAAAGCCGAAAAATATGCGAAGATCACCGCGAAGACCATTATTTCATCCCAGGGTGCGGACAGTTCCAGCTATGGACAGAACGCTTTCTTCTATGATGCGGCGGAGGGAATACTGACGGCGGCCATCCTGCTCATAGCAGAATTCTGCCCAGAGGGGAAAAGACACATTATCAGCGTGTTTAAACTGATACAGGATCTATTGGCTCCCTCTAAAGTGAAGGGGAAGAACCAATTCCAACTGTTAATGGCAAAGCTTCCGGATACTCACAAAGCAAAGTGGTTTGCAGGGGCGGCACTTAATACCGCAGAACAGTCCATGCAATCGGTTCTCTCCACGGCGTTGTCCAGACTGAATGCTTTCTTAGATTCCGAACTGGAACAGATTCTGTGCTTTGATACGGCGATAGATGCAGAGATGTTCTGTAAGCAGAAGACAGCGATATTTCTGGTGATGCCGGAGGAAGATAATACGAAATACTTTATCATTTCCCTGATTTTACAACAGCTTTATCGGGAGATCCTTGTGGTGGCAGATGAGAATGGCGGTAAGTTGGACAACCGTGTGATGTTTTTCTGGGATGAGGTAGGAACCATACCGAAAATTGAGAGTGCCGAGATGATGTTTTCTGCAATCCGTTCCCGAAGAGTGAGCATCGTTGCCATGATCCAGTCCTTTGCGCAGCTACAGAAAAACTATGGAAAAGAAGGAGCGGAGATCATCGTCGATAACTGCCAGGATACGATCTTCGGCGGATTCGCACCGAATTCAGAGTCTGCGGAAGTATTATCTAAAAATCTCGGAAACAGGACAGTACTGTCCGGATCTGTCAACAGAGGGAAAAATGATCCGAGCCAGTCCTTACAGATGATGCAGAGATCTGTGATGACTGCGGATGAATTAAAGTCTCTGCCGAAAGGAAATTTTATCGTAGCCAAGACAGGAGCCCATCCGATGCGCACGAAGCTGAAGCTTTTTCTGAAATGGGGCATCACCTTTGAAAAACCGTATGAAGTCGAGGAAAAGGCGGCACGAAAAGTAGCTTATGCAGACAAGCGAGAAATAGAAGAGGAGATTATCCGCAGATATATGTGTTGCATGGAAAGTGGCGAAAATGTAGAAAACAATTCTGCAGTCAGAAGTGGAGGCATGCAACAGAATCAGGATCCCTCTCCTGCAAAAAGACGACGGCAGACATTACGCACAGAAGATTAGGAGGAGAGGTGAGCAAAAGAGAAATTTATAAGATGAATCTGCCACATAGAGCCATTGCGGTGTATCTGTATCTGGAGAGCTGTGCCAATAAAGGCAGAACCTGCTATCCGGCAATCGGTACCATTGCCAGAGAACTGCATCTGTCTGTCAGCACCGTAAAACGTGCCATCAGCGATTTGGAGGAAAACGGATTTATATGCAAAAAACAGCGCTGGCGTGATAATGGTGGCAGAAGTAGTCTGCTGTTTGAAATCATAAAGTAAGCACAAAGGGGATACTGCGTAGGTCGGGTGAACTATGGTGTGGTTCACTGTGGCCTATGCAGGGAACATTTGTATTTTAAGAGTAAAAAACAGAGAAAAGATATACACCAATAACAAAATTTGACAAGTGTTTGGAGTTGTTTACGGATTATGGGAAACATTATAAGGATAATTTTGTTTGTTGTTTTTAATACAAAAATAAAGAATAAAAATCTTGCTAGTTCTATTAGAGCGATTAGAAATATAAAGTTGTCTACTCAACCATATAAATTAAAGTACTTCACATGCAAAGTGATAAACAGCAAGTATTTTAAACAGAAAATATCAAATGGTATATGTAATAGGAACAGTAGTTGGTTTATGCAATATGTTCATTGATTTATTATCAAATAAATGGAATGTAAGAAAATCAGTTTTGCCGATTATATTATTGAGTCCGTGCGAATCTTTATAAAAGTTATATTTTGTAAAGAGAATTGTTTCAAAAACTTTATTAATATTTAGTCTGCAAGAGGAAGGGGGGATATATAAGCTTCTTGATATTTGACATAGTTTTAATTTTATTATTTCAGATAATTATTACTAAATAGATTTGTAGGGAAAAGCAGATATAAAATTATCAGAATATAAAGAAAGGATAGTGTTGGATGAAAGCATTAGTTTTATTGAGCGGAGGAATGGATTCTACAGTAACATTGGCAATGGCAAAACAGGAATGTAATGAGGTATATACAGTAAGTTTTGATTATGGACAAAGACATCGATATGAGTTAACACAGAGCGATATCATTGCAAAAAGGATGAATGTTGAGAAACATTATATTATTAAAGTTGATGTTCAACAGTTTATTAAATCGTCCTTAGTTTCTAATACAAGCGACGTAACTCAGAGTGAAAAATCTATTGAAAATACATATGTGCCGGCTAGAAATATTATATTTTTAAGTTTTGGGGCATCGCTAGCCGAGAGCCTAGGTGTGGATCGGATTTATCTTGGTGTGTCTGGAGAAGACTATCAAGGTCAAAGACCCGATACTAGGAAGGTATTCATCGATAAATATCAAGAACTGATTAATGTAGGACTGAATTGTACGGTAAATGAAGCTAAAACACTGCAACTAATTGCTCCATTTACCAATACATCTAGGAGGGAAAGAATACGTAAAGGATTAGAGCTTGGAGTAGATTTTTCATTAACGAGGTCTTGTTATCAAGTGGATAATAATGGTGTTAGTTGCGGAGTTTGTGATGCATGTAGAGCACGATTAGAAGCATTTAAGGAAATTGGAATAGAAGATCCTATACCATATATAAAGCGATAATAACATGTGTTTGGAGCCTGTAATACAATTTTATATAAAAGATGGAGAGAAGAGTTTAGATGATGAAGAAAGCAATTATTGCATTAAGTGGAGGAATAGATAGTGCAGTAGCCGCAGCAATAGCTAAAAAAGAAGGATATGAATTATACTTTTTAACATGTGCTTATGGACAAAAAAATTTAAAAAAAGAAATGGAAAATGCAAAAAAATTAGCAGAGAAAATGGGTGTGGTGGAACATAAAATTGTAAATATGGGATGGCTTGGCGAATTAGGTAATTCTATTATTACAGATAAGGATATTAATGATAAGCAAAATGATCATTTAATTTATGTACCATATAGGAATACCGTAATTCTTTCAGCATGTATTGCATGGGCAGAAGTATTAGGCGCAGAGGCAATTTTTACAGGAAGTGAAGCAGGTCCCTGGATTTGTCCAGATAACAGTCCAGAATATTATGAAAAATTAAATGAATTAATAAAGGTCTCTACTAAACTAGTAAAAAATTTGAAAGTATATGCACCACTTAATTATTCAAATAAGGAAGATGATGTGCGCAAAGGAATTGAACTTGGTGTACCTTTTGAATATACATGGACTTGTGTAACAAGAGATGACTTGGCTTGTGCGGAATGCCAACCCTGTAGGAATCGCATTAATGCATTCAAGAAAAATAAAATGGTAGACCCTATTCCCTATGCATTAGAGTTAGATGAATTTTGTGATATATAGTCAAGATGGAGTTGATTAATATAATGGAAAATAGAATTAATAAAGTTATGGTGTTTGCTCCACACATGGATGATGAAGTAATTGGATGTGGGGGTAGCATACTGAAACATATAGGTGCAGGTAGAGAGGTAGTAGTAGTTTTTTTTACTGATGGTTCAAATTTGATTTCAGATAAAAAAATTGCTGATATGTTAAAGAAAAATAGAAAACAGGAAGCAGAAGCGGTAATGTCCTTTTTGGGAATAACGGCTTACTATTTGGACATACCTGACAGGAAATTGTCTTACAATACAGATATTTTGAATCGAGTGATTGAAATACTTCAAAAAGTTCAGCCAGATGTAATTTATATTCCACATCAAAAGGAAGGCGATAGAGAGCATCGATTAGTAAGTGAAATATTTAACGAGGCTTTTTGGTTGGCTTCAGAGACATATCAATTAATATCAAAAAAACAAATGAGAACTGCAAAGTATATTCTTGAATATGAAGTGTGGGAACCGATACATAATCCTAATTATTACGAGGACATTGAAGCATTTATAGATATAAAATGTGAGGCAATAAGAATGTACAATTCTCAGAAAAATTTTTTTGATTATGCTTTTGCCATTAGAGGACTGAACCAATATAGAGGTGCAATATCGCACCTACATTATGCAGAAGCTTTTTTGATAAAGAAGGGGAATGTAGAGTTGTTTGAAAAGTAATAATATGACATCATTAACTTCTATAACACAATAAATGAAAACGACAGAAAATATCAATTAGCAAAGATTTTTGTGCATAGATTAAAAAAATAATGGCTTGCAGTATCTGAATGTATTAGATTCTAGTACTAATTAATGAGAAAGGAAATAGGGTGTTTTTGTTTTAAAAACACTCTACATAAGTAAAATGAATATTTCGATTTTGATTCCAAACCATTCAGATCTACGAATGATAAATATGATTCAGAGCATAGATTATTTTAATAACGAAATGCATCAAGTTGAATTACTGATAGTTTTAAATAATCCAACAGATTTAGTAATAAAACAGGTAGAAGAAGTTAAGGAAAAGTTTAAAGAGAAGTTCCTGTTTAATATTATACAAACAGAATATTGCAATCTTGGACATGTATACAATGAAGGTTTCAAAAATGCAACATATGACAATATTTTTATTATAGACACGGATATGATTTGTCAAAAAGGTTCTATTAATAAAATGGTCAATGCTATGGGTGATAAGTTGATTGTTAAAGGAAAAATTTTGTTTGATAGTACAAACAGAATTATACGAAAAGCAAGATTAGTAAATACTACAAACACTATTGAACCATATATTCCTGCAATTATTATAAATAGAAATGTTTTTCTGAGACTTAAAGATGATTTCATGTTCGCGGTTGATACAGTATGGTGTTCCGATGCAGAATTTGCAAATCGAATAATTAATGAAAAGATTGATGTAGTGTATACTGACGCCACATTTTATCACGAAAAAATAGCATTTAAAAAAGATTTGAAAGATGCATTCTTATACGGATTTGGAAAAGCAATACGCATCAAAAGAACAAAAGAAGAATGGAAACCATTGCGAGAAATTAATAATATTTATCAAAGCGGAAAAATTAATAAACTTTCATTTGATGAACAGTGTTATTCAATATTTTGGATGATACTTCTTCAAATAGCATGTGCTTTTCAAAAACATTTGCCGCCATTATTTAAATCCAGTTTACCTTTTTCAAAAAGTGCTAGCATTAGGGATGTGATAAAGCAAAAAAATATATTAGAGTTAAGGCTCTGAGAAATTAATAAATTTGTAATGTGAAAAATTAGGAAGGAAATATCAATGAAAAAGATGGAATATAAGAAAAATGGTCACTTAATACTTGGGGTAAATGGTTGGATCGAAAGTGGTCATGATGCGTCTGCTGCGTTAATCGAAGTTACAAAAAGTAGTTGCAGGATTATAGTAGCACTTGAAGAGGAAAAGGTTACAGGAAAAAAGTGTGCGTATGACCGATTTCCAACGCAAGCAATAAAAGAAATTTTGGAGATGACATCATTGACTCCTGATGATATAGACGATATTGCTATAGGATGGAATTATCCAAAACTTTATAAATTAATAAATAGACAATTTCCATTTGCTAATGACAAGGAATTGCTTAATATACTTTTTTCAGGGAAAAAAATTAGTAAGAAAATACCAATAACTTATATAGAACATCATTTATCTCATGCAGCTTCTGCATATAGAGTGTCTAAATTTAGTGAAGCACTAGTTGTGGTTATTGATGGATGTGGTGAGGAGGAGGCGTTTAGTATTTGGTTAGGGGAAGATACTAAATTAAAATGTTTATATAAATCACCAATTAATACATCATTTGGTTTTCTATTTGAAGCAACTAATTTATCATTGGGATTTAGAGTGAATGAGTCAGGAAAAACAATGGGGTTGGCAGCATATGGAAAGCCTTTATACAAGGGACAACTGATGGAGTCTTTTGCAGAAAATGACTTGAGTCCTAGTAAGGATTTTGAAAAATTATGTAAATCTGTGCAAAGACTGACAAATATCAATAATTTAAGTTCTTTTGAAAATCAAGATTTAATGATTAGAACATGGTTAATGTTATTTGAAGAAAGAATGAAATTAGGAATGATTAGTTCAAAGCCGGATTCATTTTATGACTATTCAAATGATTATAAAAACCTGGCTGCATCTGTTCAGAGTACGTTAGAAGAGAAAATTACTTTGGAGATAAAAAAATGGTTGAATAAAACAGGGCTTCGAAATGTTTGTATAGCAGGTGGTGTAGGTTTAAATTGTACCAATAATGGAAAAATACTAACATTGAATGAGGTGGAACAAATGTTTGTGCAACCAGCAGCAGGAGATGCTGGTGTATCGTTGGGAAGCGCATTAGAACTTGCGGAACAATTAGGATATAAATCAATTATCTCGCATGATTTTACTTCATATTTAGGAGTGGAGTTGGATGACGGTGAAATAATACAATACTTGAAAGATAATAATATTCGATATAAGTATGTTGAAGGAGCAGAAAAATATATAGCAGAAAAAATTGCAAAAGATGGTATTGTTGCAGTCTTCCAAGGAAAAAATGAATGGGGTCCACGTGCATTAGGAAATCGTTCAATAATTAGTAGTGCAAATAAAGGAAAAAGAGATATTATAAATGCAAAAGTTAAGAATAGAGAATTAGGAAGACCTCTTGCACCAAGTATGTTAAAAGAAGATTTTGGTTTTCTTAATAATAATGTGAAAATGTTTAACGAATATATGAATGTTGCTTATAAAGCAGAGCAATATTTGGATGAAATAAGTTCGATTTTGCACATTGATAATACATATAGACCTCAATATGTTACGGAAGATAAAAATATAACATATTTTAGGCAGTTAAAAGAAATAAAAAAAGAGCTAGGAAAATCTATTATAATTAATACTTCACTGAACAATGATACACCAATTGTCTATAGCGTTAAACAAGCACTGAAATTGTTTGGACAGAATTCGTTATCACTAATGGTGTTTAATAATCATATTATATTGGATAATGATTTAGCATGATCTGTTCAGGTTTAATAATTATATTGTAGTAAAAAAGAAAGGAATGTGTAGTTGTTAATACTTAATAATTATACAAGGTGCGAACTGTGAAATATGCGGTATGTAAAAATGGTATTTTTAAGTCTATTCAAGGGGAAGGGTATAATTGTGGGAAGAGTGCTGTCTTTATAAGGCTTGCAGGATGTAATATGATTCCACGATGTCAATTCTGTGATGAGAAGTTTGATGATTCTGAAGAATTAGAAGAACAAGAAATTTTAGAAAGAGTTATCAAATTTGCTCCTTTTGCAATGGTAGTTATAACTGGTGGTGAGCCAACTGCACAAAATTTAACAGATTTAGTAAATCTCTTAAAATCAAACAATTTTTATGTTTCAATTGAAACTAATGGTATGAACAAAATCGACTACAATTTGGATTGGATTACATGTAGTCCCAAGAATGAAAAGGTAAATATAAAAGAGGTAAATGAACTAAAATTTGTTGTAGATAAGAGTTGCGAAGAAATGAATTTGTTTATAGATGCAGTTTCATCAAATGTTAAGCATGATTATGTTTATTTGCAGCCTGAAAGTAATAAAAACTCAATGATTAGTAATTGTGTCGAAATGATTTCTGAGAACTCTGATTATAGATTAAGTTTGCAAATTCATAAGATTATAGGAATTGAATAAGGGAGAACGTATGCTAAAGGATATTTATAGGAATTTATTAATTGAAATTAATGAGGATGTAAATAGAGATGGACTTATAAAGACACCTGAGAGGGCTGCGAAAGCGTTAGAGTATCTCTATTTACATCCTCATTAATTGCAGAT
>OMGR01000945.1_pt1 | contig 14559 bp, 10 predicted proteins | sample 1646061 | NCBI WGS metagenome assembly OMGR01 (sample SAMN05578583, study PRJEB25193) | human gut metagenome | biome: Human Microbiome; feature: human-associated habitat; material: feces | host: Homo sapiens | place: USA:Birmingham | reverse complement strand
GATCATGTTCTTCGCCAATGCATGCGGAATTAACGTAAGCATTTCCATGATGATCATAATCCTTCTGGCAAACGTACTCCTGTCAGTAGGAACCCCGGGAATCCCGGGCGGTGCCATCGCATCCTTCGCAGCCCTTGCAACCATGGCAGGTCTGCCTGCAGGAGTTATGGGTGTTTACATCAGCATCAACACACTCTGCGATATGGGTGCAACCTGCGTTAACGTTATCGGAGATATGGCAGGATGTGTGGTTCTGAAGGAAAAAATTAAATTGGAAGATTAAGCAACTCCTAAAGCTGTTGTTTCCAATCGACTTAACGCAAAAAGTTGCTGTGCATTTCTATAACTGAAACGCATAGCAACTTTTTAATTTACAGCAATTTTCTTCGTCACGTCACTCTACACCGAATAACTGCTCCGCGGTTTATCGATTAAATTGCTGTCTGGCTCTATTTCTTTAATCCGGTTGTAACCTTGCAGTTAGTTACTTTCAGGCTTCCTTCAGAAGCAAAGAGTGACAGGCTTTCTCCCGGACGTTTATATGCTCTTGCATTTAATGCAACACCGTCTACATAGATTGTAGCAATTGTATCATCTACGATCATTTTGATATTGTATTTCTTACCAGGTACCAGTTCCAGCGGTCTCTCCAGTCCGATATTCTGGTTTGCAGGCCATGGCCAGTTTGGTTTTTTCTCAAATACATATCTGTCTTCTGTTACATTAAATACGAACTGGTAAGACTCAGCTTTATCCTCATCTTCATAGAATCTCACACCGAAAGTTCTAGTTCCTTCTGTGAATTCCACATCTGCTTCGAATTTGAAGATATCTCCTGTATCTTTTGCAACCACTTTTTCTGTACTCTTAGTTGGAGTATCAATTACAAAATCTTCTGTCTTTTCTTCTTTATCAAATGCATTCCATACAGTTTCCGGAATTCTTACACCAAGGGTTCCATCTTCTCTCTGGTAAACCTCATGTGCCATAAATGTTCCTGCCCAGATGAAGTTATTGTCATCATCATCCTGATCCTTGGTAGCAACCCAGCCAAAGAGGATTCTCTGTCCGTTCAGTTCAAAAGTACGTCCTGCATAATAAGATCTGCCGTCAAATGCATCATCTTTCGGTGCGATCCATGGACCTTCCAGACTCTTGCTCATACGGTATACCATTTTACTTCTGTCACTGTATTCTGTCACAATATGATACCACCAGTCACCAATCTTAAATAAGTCCGGCATCTCATGCATAGTATAGAGATCCGGTGCCCAGAAATCTCCTTCAAACTTCCAGTTTTTCAGATCTTTGGATGTGAATTTAACAGTTCTTCCTGTCTGTCTTGTCTTTGGTCCCTGTAATCTTGCACCAAGGATCAGCAGATACTGATCATTTTCCTCATCGCGGATCACCCATGGATCTCTCCAGTCATCCGGGTCATAGCCTTCCTGTGGAGTGAAGGTAAGTGCATCCTGAGTTTTGTGCCATGTTACAAGATCATCACTGTATGCATGCATCAGAACCTGAGATGGTTTTCCAAGTGCCGGATAATCACGGTTATAACCTGTATAGAAAATATGATACTGTCCTTCTGCCTCGAAAACACTTCCTGCAAAGATAAACTGATCCTGTTCTTCATCTGTTCCTCTCGGAATTGCCACGCCTTTATCTTCGTAATGTACAAAATCAGAAGTTGTTGCCAGATCCCAGCCAAATGGTTCTCCAAATGGTCCCGGTTTTCTGGTATCTCTCTGATGATATAAATAGAATTTATCTCCATGTCCAAATGGCATGCAATCGCCAAACCATGTTCCCGGGAACTGATAGTATAATTTCTGCATAGTCTTAATCTCCTTTTTTATACTTTATTTCACTTTACAGGCCTGCTTGTACTTTTCCTGTACCAACAAGTTGATTTCTCGAACAATCTTGCGTCTAAATTTCTTATTTCCGCGTTGTCGTCGGTCGCCGTAGCCACCGCTACGCCTCCTTCCTCCGCCTTGAAATAAAAAATTTATCCTGCAAGATTGTTTCAAGAATCAACTTTTCGGCACATTCCGGCAAGCCTGTTATTCGCTCATAAATCAAACTACTGTTATCAGGTAATTCTTGCATATTATCAACCTTTTACTGCACCTGCTGTCATACCTGCCAGCATCTTCTTGCTGCTGAAGAAGTAGAAAATAAATACCGGAAGTACTGTTACAGTGATGGCTGCAAATGTACCACCCCAGTCTGTCAGTCCCATGCTTCCTACGAAGTCATTTAAACCAAGTGTAATGGTTTTCATATCTGTAGATCTGGTAAATGTATAAGCATTAATATACTCATTCCAGCAGAATACTGCCTGCATGGTTGCTACTGTGATAATAGAGTTTAGTGACATCGGAACCACCATCTTAAAGAAACATCCTATCGGTGAACATCCATCAATGATCGCCGCTTCCAGCATTTCTTCAGGGAAGAATTTGCTAAATGAATAAAACAGCTGAATGGAATAAGACAGTGAAAAAGCAATCTGTGGCAAAATAATTGCCGGGTATGTATTGATCAGTCCCATCTTATTAAAAATAGTAAACAATGGAATCAGTGCAACCTGCATAGGAAGCATCAATCCAAGAAGGAAATAATTAAGGACAAATTTTCTGCCTTTGAATTTGATTTTGCTTAATGCAAATCCAGCCATCAGTGCAAATAAAAGCAGAGGAATCAGTACACCGATCAAAACAATGATACTGTTTTTAAAATAAGTCAGCATATGGCTTTTTGTAAAAACATTAATAAAGTTTGTCAGCACCCATTTTGACGGGAGTGCATATGCCGGTAACTGTCTGAAATCATCCAGTGACTTAAAGCTTGAAGTAAATACATAGAAGAAAGGATAAACCTGCATCACAACAAGGATTAATGCTATAACCCATTTAATGATGCTCGGAATGGTTGGTTTTTTCTTTTTCATTCGTCATCCCCTCCTCCTGTGAATTTACGGAATAACATTCCAACTACCATACAGATGATTACGATCATGATCGCTACAGAACTTCCGTAACCATATTTCATACTGCTGAACGCCTGTTTATACATATAAGTTGTCATAAGTTCAGACGCATTTCCCGGTCCTCCATGTGTTAACAGATAAGAGAACTCGAAAGATCTCAGGGAACCATTCAGTACCAGCAGACAGTTTGCAATGATAACCGGTTTAATATAAGGAATTCTTACATAAAGATATTCCTGCCATGTTGATGCTCCATCGATCAGTGCTGCTTCTCCCAGTTCATCCGGAACACCGATCAGTGCTGCATAAAAGATAACCATATACAGTCCCAGGTATTTATATGCTTCTACAAAAGCTGTTACATACAGTGAAATCTGAGGATTGGAAATCCACTCCATCAGTTTCAGAGATGGATCGATGAATGATAATACCTGATTCACAATACCGGTTGGAGTTACTGATAATAACTTTGTAAAAATCTGGCAAATCGCTACAGAAGAAATAACTACCGGAATATAATACAGAGTCTGTAAAGCAACTCTTCCTTTTTTAATACGACTGAGGAGAATCGCAAATAATAACCCTCCAAATACCTGAATTGCAACATTGATCACTGTATAAATCAGTGTATGCCATACAGTAGATCTGAAAACATCATCCTGTGTAAGAAGTTCAATGTAATTTTTGAAGCCTACAAATACCTTTTCACCAACACCGCTCCAGTCAAAGAAGCTGTAATATCCGGCCCATACAATGGACACGATTACAAATGCCGTATAGATAAGAAATGCCGGAAAAATAAATAAGAAAATTACTGATTTTTTTCCAAATGCTTTCTGCACGAGGCTCCCTCCTTTCCGAAAATCAAATTGTTTTATGTCTTTTCTTTCAAAGAGACTGACAAAAATTTTGCCAGTCTCCAGACTACTGCTTAAATTTTTTTATTTCTTTACCAGAGAATCACAGGTCTTAATAAATTCATCCGGTTTTATGATTCCCTGAGCAAGCTGCTGCTGTTCATCAACAATTTTAGTCATTACATCTGAATCCAGTTTATCATCCCAGGAAGTCCATGCTGTTTCTGCATCTTCAAACATTGGCTGTGTATCATAGTAAAGCTGTGGCAGTCCTTCCGGAAGTTCTTCATTAAACGGTGAGAAAACCTGTGCCTGATTGTAGCATGCATCTGTAAAGTTTTCGCACATATAATCGAAGAATTCCTGCATTGTATCATCATATGTTGCCTTATTAAATCCTTCCGCAAAACCTGCATGAACTGGTACGTTAGTAGACATATTGTCCATTCCTTCTGTATCCGGCACAGGGAAGAATCCAAGTTCACCATTGTCATACATTTCTTCTGCAAGGCTGATCTGTCCGGAGCCTGTATAGAAGATTGCACCGGAACCACCAAAGAATAAGTTACATGCAGAGGTAAAATCTACACTTGCAAATCCTGGTTCAAAATAACCTTTTGTTCCAAGATCAGAAAGAAGATTTACTGCATATTTTGCAGACTCATTGTCACTGAAAGAATCTGTTCCAGCCTGATAACCCTCAATAAATTCAGGACCAGTTACTCTCCATGGTGAGAAAGAAAGATATCTCATCAGCTGCCATGCATCAGAACCTCCCACAATAACCGGAATCTCGCCCTGATCTGCAATTTTCTGGCAATCTTCTTCAAATTCTTCCCATGTTGTCGGAGCATCTTTGATTCCTGCTTTTTCAAAGATATCTTTTCTGTACATAAAATACTCACAGTACAATCCCTGTGGGAAGAGATACATATTTCCGTCGTCTGCATCTGTAAGGAAATCTCTGATCGCACCATTTAATTTCTCATCATATCCGTTTCTTTCAAGTTCATCTCCCACATTAACCAGTGCATCAATATCTTTGCATGCTTTAGAAAGTGTTCCGTTCGGGCATCCAAAAATATCCGGAAGTGTATCACTGTTAATATACATCTGGAGTTTTGTAAAATAATCCTGCATATCGTTTACAAGTTCAATTTCATAATCCAGACCTTTTTCATCACAGAAATTTTTAAGAAGATAATCAAATGTCTTATACTGTTCTGTAGACTCTGTACCTTTTAATAAAGCAGTAATCTTCGTTCTTTTTCCATCGTCCGATTTCTTCGCAGAAGCTGTAACTGCTCCCATGCCTGTCAGAAGACTGGCTGTCATAGCTGCCGTCATGGCAAGTGATAACACTTTTTTCATTTTCCTCATTTACTTGTTTCCTCCTTTTAATTTGTGTTTCCTCGTTCTTGATGATTTTATTTTAGTCTTTTTGCCTTTTATAAACAATTGGAAATAAAAGTAAAAATAGGAGATTTGTGCACAAATTTTATACTGTGCACAAATCTCCTGTTCTATCGTCAGGTAGATAAAATCATCCGCCTCGCTACTTGCCTGATTCGATTAAATGACTTACCTGATACAGTTAACCTCGCTGTTTATATATATTTCCTGAATTCATTGGGTGTAATACCGTAACGCTTTTTGAATACTTTTATGTAATATCCAAAGTCTTTGTATCCTACCATTTCTGCGATTTCATATTGTTTATATTTATTATCTGCAATCAGTTTCTCCACCTGTTGGAACCGGACATCTGTCAGATATTCCAGAAAACTCTTTCCGGCATATTTCTTAAGAAGGCGGCTGATATAGGTTCTGCTTACATGGAATTTCTCAGTCAGATCATCCATAGATAAATCTCCTGAATAATTCTTCTCAATGTAAGAAAGAACACTCTGAACCAGTTTCCGGTTCCGTTCATCAGTTCCTTCTGTATTCTGTTTAATCAGCGTTCCAAACAGATTCAGCAGACAATTCAACACCTCTTCTGTGTTCTCGCACTGACAGATTCTTTTTATTCCATCCTGAAGCACAGAAAGATTCCAGTTTTTATTATGAATTTCACTGTCAACTGCACAGATATATGGAAATTTCATACATCCCAAAAGTAAATCCATTGCTGCAAATTTCACCGGAGATACATCTTCCGGTGCGTTTCGAAACATCTGATGAAGTTCATCCTCCGCTTTCTCAAAACTGTCCTGAAACAAAGTCATCATAAAATGTGTTTTTTCACCGGAAGTAATCACAAAGTCTGTCTGTTTTTCATATTGCAGATCTTCGTATCTGAGTATGATATTCGTACCCAGATAAACACATTGCCTGCATGCTGTCTGTGCCTTACGGTACTGTGCATTTGCCTGATATTCGTCCACTTCTACATCGCTCAATCCAAAATTCATATGTGCTTTCAGATACCGTTCTACTTCTACCTGTATCTTACTGCATGCCTGCAATGCTTTTTCCATACATACTGCGTTTTCTTCTTCCTTTTCAAACAAAAGAATAAAATTATATTCTGCAGTTGCTGTATTATAATCGCTCAAAACATGAATTCCAAAATCATTAAAAATTTCCTCAAAAATATTGATGCATGCAAATTCCTCTATCCATTTATCTCCTGTATGGATTTTATTTTCTCCAACAACTTTTCGCCCTACACACACAATATATTTCTCTATTGTCAGATTCAGAGATTCTGCCTGCTCTTTTACAACTCCTTTTCCCTGGATTCTTCCATACAGAAGATTTCCCGCAAATTTGGATCTCAGCTGCGGAACTGACCTGTTGAAATATTTCTTCAGATCCCGGATTTCCTGCTGTTTTTCCTTCCTTGCATGAATTTCCCCTGCAATCCGGGCAGCCATTGCCTTTAACTCATCATAGTCCACCGGTTTGAGAAGATATTCTTCCACACCAATGCTGATTGCTTTCTGAGCGTAGGCAAAACTGTCATATCCTGTCAGTATCACTATAACCGCATTGGGATAAATCTCATGTGCTTTTTCTGCAAAATCCAGTCCATCCATTCCCGGCATCTTCACATCTGTAAGAATCAGATCCGGTTTCGCCTGCTCCAGTTTCTCCAGCCCTTCCAATCCGTTCCTTGCAGTTGCAGATATACGGTATCCATAATCGCTCCATGGAAACGAACATAAACCATCCAGAATAATATATTCATCATCTAATATCATTACCTGCAATTCCATTATCTCTCGTCTCCCCTTTTTTTGTTATTTTCATTTACAGTTTCATCGTATTTCCTGTAAGTAACTCCCACATTACCGTTCATCGGAATTTCCAGTATTACCTGTGTTCCCTTCCCCGGTTCTGATGTAATGCTCATCCTTGCCTTGTTCTGATATACATAATCCAGTCTCTTTCTCACCGCATACACTCCCAGATGAGTATGTGTCCGCTCTGCTTCATGATCTGGCTCTTCCTCTGTCCCCATCAGTTTCTCCAACTGCTCCTGTGACATTCCAACTCCATCATCCTTTACTGTAAATACTGCCATTCCATCTGTAATTTCTCCTGAAACATAAAGGAAACAGTCCCATGTCGCATTTTCCACACCATGAACTACCGCATTTTCCATCAGTGTCTGAATAGTCATCTTCGGAATCTCTAATTCATTTAATCTCTCATCCACTTCAATATAAGATGTAAATTTATCTCCATATCTGGTTTCCTGTATGTAAAGATAATCCTGTACATATTTTATTTCCTCACGAATATAAACCATACTTCTTTTATTGCTGATACTTGCACGCATCAGACTGCTGATAGAAGTAACCATACGACAAATATTATCCTCACCTTTTTTTCGCGCCATCCAGTTGATTGTATCCAGTACATTATAAAGAAAATGCGGATTGATCTGTGCCTGTAAAGCCTGGAATTCAATATCTTTGTTAACTGTTTCCATCTCCACAACCTGTTTTATCAGCTGCTCTATTTTCTCTATCGTCTGGTTGAAAACAGAATTCATGGCTCCAATCTCATCCCTTCTTCCTTCCGGAAGACGGACAGAAAAGTCACCCTCTGCAAACTGCTGCATTGCTTTACTTGTACGCTTGATCGGACCGGCGATTCCCTTTGCCAGAATATCAGCAAGAAAAATACACAACATCAAACTTGCCAGAATAAGCATGATTGTCGTTTTCTGTAATCCTCTGGCTGTTTTCTGTAAGAAACTCATAGGGATCATTCCTACAACTGTAAGTCCTGTGTCAGAACTTCTCTGATATACACAGTCATAACCCTGTCCATCTGCAGTAAACAGAAATTCTCCTGTGTTGCCTGATATTTTTTCTATCCAGCTTCTGTCACTGATTGTCGCATCATTCTCTGCACTCTCTATCAGAACATTTTTGTCACTGTCCAGAAGAAAAATATGTGCAGACAAAGAATCTCTGGCTGTGATCGTCATTTTTTTCAGATAGCTCAGCTTAATAGATGCTCTCAATATTCCCACTGGCTTCATAGTCAGAGAATCTTTGATCTGCTTTGCCATATACATCAGGCCTTCCTCAGAAGCATTATAATAAATACAGCGTCCTTTTGCCTGCTCCGCCAGTTCACAGGATGTCTGAGCGGTATTTTCATTAATCTCATGATTATTTGCCAGCAGATGATTTGCTCCGTTATAACCATACAGCTGGATATCATTCATATAAATACTTGTATATCCCTGCAAAAGCAGCCTTCTGATCTGCCCTGATCTTGAATAATAGGAATACAGCTCTGTGCCATCCGATTTATATGGTTCATCAGACTCCAATTCCTCCTGAACCGTATTGTTATTTGCAATATACTCAAATGAATTCCTCACCATATCAAAATAATGATCCAAATTCACCGACAACTCGTTCACCACTCCCGCAGACTGCTTCCTTGTCTGTTCTGTCACAATTGAAGATGCAGACATATACTGCGAAACACTAGCAGCCAACAGAACAACCAATGCTACCCCTAACGTACAATACAGAATTTTTCTCTGTATCGACAGATTAATATACCACTTCTTTAAATATTTCATCTTTCTCTTCCCTTTAATATTCCTTTATTTTTCCCGGTTTTTACTGCTACAGTCTATTTCGGACAGTGAAAAAGCCGACACACTGTTTCCAGTCAATGTATCGGCTTTACTGCTTCATTTTATTATGTTCGGAATTTTATTATGTAGGTATATTCCGTAACTTTTTCTGTTTTACAGATACTGACTGAATTCCACTTTCTCCTTGTTCGGACCCTCAATGGTAAAAAACTTCACACCATTTTCCCAGAATGGCAGGAAATGAATGGTATCCTGTGTGGAGTTTAAACCAGCTTCATTAATATACCGGAAAATCTCCTCAATATCTCTTACATCAAGTGCAACATGATCGATCGCTCCATGCTCCATCTTCGCCGCATGATTCTCATAAGTCTCCACTACCAGAGTTCCCAGTTTCAGAAACACAACCTTCTCATTCGCTTCCTCATTTACGGTCTCAAATGCAGTCTCAAAACCAAGTTTATGATAAAACTCCACAGTTTTATCAATGTCATTTGTCGGAATCCCGATATGCTGTACCCCTGTTGAATAATTCTTTAAATCCATGATATTTTACCTCTTTCTGCTGATTTTTGTAGCTTTTACTCATTTATTTTCATAATTTTACTTATCCAATATTTAATATTTTATTTTTTACAATATACGCAGAAAATCATTCGATTGTCAAGAGTAACAACTGATTCTTTTCACTTGACCCCTCCGCTCCCACCACCTCATCCATTTTCTCTTACACAGCCAATAGCCAGCGCGAAGCAGCATCTCTCTGCAGGTGAATCTGGAGGGGGCTTAGTAACTCTTAGGTGGGGGAAATCCGCGTTATGAAGAAAAATAGCAACCTGTCTGAGCGGAGTCTGCGACGGAGCGAGTTTTGCATTTTTCTTCATGCTTTTAGCGGATTTCCCCCACCTTAGAGTTACTTAGCCCCCGGAACTGAACCTGCAGAGAGATGCTGCTTCGCGCGTCCCCTCTTGCGCTGTGTACGCCCCACACCAACAAACTTCCCCCAAATACTTACAAAAACCTCTTGACTTTAAAAACAAACAGCGTTAAAATTGCTTTAGCTTTTTAAACAGCTAAACCTATAACGCATAAATTCAACGAAGGGAACCAGTAAAAACAGTCCCCCTGTCCTCAGAGAACTGCAGTCCGGTGAAATGCAGTGACAGACCTGTTTCGAATATCATCCCCGAGAAGGAAAGCCGAACCCTTGAATACAGCCATCACAGATATTGCCGTATTCACAGTAAGCTTCCCCGGCCGCCCCCCGTTACAGGAGCCGCGTATATCGGTACGTTGCAGAATCGTACTTGTTTCAAAGGTGAAACAGGGTGGTTACGGAATATCATATGTCCGTCCCTGCGTGGGGCGGACTTTTTTATGTTATAGGAAATTACTCCATAATATTCCTATAACATAAAAAAACCCTGACACACGAGACATACTTTCTTTTCCAGGCTGTCGATCTGAAACCGAAACACTACTTCTGTTTTTCGCAGACAACAGAATTCACCACAGATGAAAAATGTAACTAATTACATATTATAACCATTACATTCCATCTGCCTTGAATCTGCTCCAAATTCCGAAAAACAGCAGCAAATTTTTTGAGAGGAGTAGAGAGCATGAAAATCTACAAAAAAATCATGAACGCACTGGCTGCAGTAGAAAAGATCGTCCTTGTGATCTCCACACTGCTGATCCTGGTGCTGACTGTGGGAAACGTATTTTCCCGTAAAGTCATCCACCGTTCCTGGTCCTTCACAGAAGAACTTGTAGTAGCGGTATTCGTACTCATCACCCTGCTGGCAGCCGCACTGGCCTGCCGCGAAGAAGAACTGGTCAGCCTGACACTGGTCACAGACCGCCTTCCAAAGAAACTGAAGAAACCATCCGTAATTCTGATCACAGTCCTGAGCATCATCTTCAGCGTCATCCTTTTCAAATACGGAATGGACAAGGTAATCACTCAGCTTCAGAATGGAAAAAGAACCTTCGTATTAAACTGGCCTGAATGGATCTTCTGGTCCTTCGTACCCATCGGTGCAGGATGCATGATCCTTCACTTCATTGAATTCTGTCTGGACTTCTGCTGCAAAACCGACAGCGCCAAAAATACCGACAACAGCACAAAAAGTAACATGAACACAATCACAACAGACAAAAAGGAGGGCAAATAAATGATCAGTGCAATCTTATTTATCTCCTTCTTCATATTCCTGATCCTGGGTGTACCCATCGGAATCTGCCTCGGACTTTCCTCCGTATGCGCAATCCTCTACTCCGGTACATCCCTGACGATCGTAGCAACCAACATGTACTCAGGAATCAGCAAATTCCTGCTCCTGGCAATCCCATTCTTCGTACTGTCAGGAAACATCATGGCAAAAGCCGGTATCTCCAAGCGACTGATCAAATTCGTTGATACCTGTGTAGGACACAAAAAAGGCGGTATCGCCATCGTATGTGTTATCGTAGCCTGCTTCTTCGGCGCCATCTCCGGTTCCGGCCCTGCAACTGTTGCAGCTCTTGGCGCCGTACTGATCCCTGCAATGGTAGAACAGGGCGGTTTCTCCGCACCATTCTCCACAGCACTGATGGCAACCTCAAGCTCCATCGCCATTGTCATCCCGCCAAGTATCGCCTTCGTTGTATATGCCTCCATCACAGGCACATCCATCGCAGATATGTTCATGGCAGGTATCGTACCAGGTCTTCTTATGGGCGTGGCACTGGTAATCGTAGTAATGCTGGAAGCAAAGAAACACAACATCAAACCATCCAGAGAAAAAGCCTCAGGAAAAGAACGCTGGGACGCTTTTAAAGATGCTTTCTGGGGATTCCTGATGCCGGTCATCATTCTGGGCGGTATCTACGGCGGTATCTTCACACCAACAGAAGCAGCAGCCGTATCCGTTGTATACGGACTCTTCGTAGGTATGGTCATCTACCGCGAAGTTTCCATCCGCGATATGTTTGACATTCTGGTAGACTCAGCAAAGACAACCGGCGGTATCATGCTCATCGTAGCAAGTGCCTCTCTGTTCTCCTTTGTATGTACCAAATTCGGTATTGCAGATGCAGCCTCCAATTTACTTGGAAGCATCGCACATAACCAGTTTACCTTCCTGCTGATCGTAAATATCATCTTCCTGATCGCAGGATGCTTCATCGATGCAAACTCCGCTATGTACATCTTCATCCCGATCATGCTTCCTGTATGTAAGGCTCTTGGATACGATATAGTAGCATTCGGTGTTATGGCAACTGTAAACCTTGCAATCGGACAGGTAACTCCTCCTGTAGGTGTAAACCTTTTCGTAGCAATCAGCATCAAGATCAAAAAAGGTCTGGAAGTTACTCTGCAGGAGATCTCAAGGGCTGTTGTGCCAATGATCGCAGCCTGCGTTGCAGTTCTTCTGATCGTTACATACATCCCGATCACCTCCACTTTCCTTCCGAAAGCTCTTGCAAAAGAAGGCTCCTACACAGGTGATCAGTCCTCCGCTTCCTCTGACACAGCTTCCAAGGAGGCAGGAGACGGCAATAACTCCTTTGACACAATCGCAGATTACAGCGACCTTGACTGGCCGGAAATGACCTGGAACTTCGCATGCTCCACTACTGAGACAAGTACATGGGCTGATGGCGGACGTAAGTTCGGTGAACTGATGGAAAAAGCCACAGGCGGCAAAGTCAAAGTCAACATTTACGCTGCTGACCAGCTTACAAACGGCAACCAGTCCGAAGGTATTCAGGCTCTGATGAATGGTGACCCGGTTCAGATTTCCATGCACTCCAACCTGATCTACTCTGCATTTGATCCACGTTTCAACGTTGTTTCTCTTCCGTTCGTCTATGATTCTTACGACGATGCAGATGCGAAATTCGATGGCGAAGCAGGTGCAAAGCTGAAAGAAATCCTCAGTGAGTACGGACTCCACTGCATGGGTATTGCAGAGAACGGTTTCCGCGAAATCACAAACAGCAAACATGAGATTAAATCTGTAGACGATATGAAGAACCTGAAGGTTCGTGTAGCAGGCTCCAACCTTCTGATGGAATGCTACAAGAGATGGGGCGCTGATGCCACAAACATGAACTGGTCTGAAACTTACACAGCACTTCAGCAGAACACAGTAGAAGGTCAGGAGAATCCGCTTCCCGCTATCGACGCTGCAAGTGTTCAGGAGGTTCAGCCTTACTGCTCTATGTGGGATGCAATTTATGATTGCCTGTTCTTCTGTATCAACGAAGACATCTACAACAGTCTCACACCACAACAGCAGGAAGTTGTTGACGAGGCAGGACAGAAAGCAGTTGAATATGAGCGTTACATCAACCGCTCCGGAGATGACGAGATCAAAGAACGCTGGGCAAGCCAGAACGGTGTAACAATCACAGAGAAAGAAGACATGGACATCGACTCCTTCAAAAAAGCAGTTGACGGTATCGATGACTGGTTTGTAAACGAACTGAAGAGCCAGGGCTATGACGATGCCCAGGATCTGGTTGACCTTTTCACAAAGGATTCCTTCAATACAGTGGAAGATTACAGTGATCTGGACTGGCCGGAAACAACCTGGAACTTCGCTTGCTCCACTACTGAGACAAGTACCTGGGCTGACGGCGGACGTAAGTTCGGTGAACTGATGGAAAAAGCTACAGGCGGAAAGGTTAAAGTCAATATTTATGCAGCTGACCAGCTTACAAACGGCAACCAGTCCGAAGGTATTCAGGCTCTGATGAATGGTGACCCGGTTCAGATTTCCATGCACTCCAACCTGATCTACTCTGCATTTGATCCACGTTTCAACGTTGTTTCTCTTCCATTCGTCTATGATTCTTACGACGATGCAGATGCGAAATTCGATGGCGAAGCTGGTGAAAAACTGAAAGAAATCCTTGGCGAATACGGACTCCACTGCATGGGTATCGCAGAAAACGGTTTCCGCGAGATCACAAATAGCAAACATGAAATCAAATCTGTAGATGATATGAAGAACCTGAAGGTTCGTGTAGCAGGTTCCAACCTTCTGATGGAATGCTACAAGAGATGGGGTGCTGATGCCACCAACATGAACTGGTCAGAGACTTACACAGCACTTCAGCAGAACACGGTTGAAGGTGAGGAAAATCCACTTCCTGCTATCGACGCAGCAAGCGTTCAGGAGGTTCAGCCTTACTGCTCCATGTGGGATGCGATTTATGACTGTCTGTTCTTCTGCATCAATCAGGATATCTATGACGGCCTCACACCAGAACAGCAGGCAGTTGTTGACGAATGTGGCCAGAAGGCAGTTGAGTATGAACGTTACATCAACCGTTCCAGCGACAATGAGATCAAAGAACGCTGGGAATCCAAAAACGGCGTAACCTTCACAGAGAAAGCAGATATGGATATCGATTCCTTTAAAGAAGCTGTAGACGGCGTAGACGAATGGTTCGTAAATGAGCTGAAGAGCCAGGGCTACGAAGACGGCCAGGATCTGGTTGATCTGTTTACCAAATAATCCTTACGGTTACAAAACTCCATAAAAATAAATGAACAGGGTATGAAGTTTCATCAGATTACGATGAACTTCATACCCTGTTCATTTATTTTTAAGATCGGAAGAGCGTCGTGTAGGGAAAGA
>OMGR01000941.1_pt1 | contig 14640 bp, 10 predicted proteins | sample 1646061 | NCBI WGS metagenome assembly OMGR01 (sample SAMN05578583, study PRJEB25193) | human gut metagenome | biome: Human Microbiome; feature: human-associated habitat; material: feces | host: Homo sapiens | place: USA:Birmingham | reverse complement strand
ACACGAATTTCGCCCCGCTTGTCGGAAACTTCCGGGGCTCAGCAGAGAAAAAACATGGATTTCGCCCCGCTTGTGATAAAGTCTATATAATGGTGTAAATTACAAATCTATATAAAAAGAGCCAAGTGCTCATCTTTCAGTTATAATTAAGTTACCACACAAAACATAATTGAAAGGACGAAACCCATGGCTCAATTACATTTTACATTAGATAGTGATTTTTTTGTAGGACTTTTTTCAGAAACTAAGGATGAAGCATTTGGCAAACTTATGGAAGCTTTACTTAATCAGGTTCTTCAAGCTGAATCTACCGAACAACTTGGTGCTAATAACTATGAACGTTCGCAGGAACGTTCTGATTACAGAAACGGAACCCGGACAAGGTCATTAACCACTCGCATCGGAAAGATTGAATTACAAGTTCCTAGACATCGTAATGTCCCATTTAAGACTTCCTTATTCGAGAATTACCAGCGTAATGAGCAAGCTTTAATTACAACCATGATGGAAATGGTAGTGCAGGGTATATCAACCAGAAATGTCAAAAAAGTAACTGAAGAACTCTGTGGAGAGTCTTTCTCTAAATCTACTGTTTCTGAAATTTGTAAGGAACTTGATGTTCCAATTAAACATTTTAAAGAACGTTTACTGCCGGAACATTATCCATTTATTATTGTCGATGCGATATATTTAAAAGTTCGCGAAGATCATCGTGTCAAGTCCAAAGCATTGTTTGTCGCTATTGGGATAAACAATACAGGTCACAAGGAAGTACTCGGTTTTGAAGTATACGATTCTGAGAAAGTAAACACCTGGAAGGACTTCTTTGAAAGTCTTAAAAGTCGTGGCTTACGTGGCGTGGATATTGTGATATCAGATGCACACGCAGGGCTTGTTGAAGCAATAAAGGAATGCTTCTCTGGTTCTTCATGGCAGCGTTGTCAGGCTCATTTTACTAGAAATATCATAGATAAGTGTCCCAAAAAATATAGCACTGGTTTAGCTTCTGAATTGCGAGATATGTTCAATGCAACTACTATTGAAGAAGCCCGTCGACTAAAAGAATCAATATACGATGAATATCAGGACGTTGCAAATGAAGCAATGGTTGTCCTTGATGAAGGGTTTGAAGATAGCATAACAATCATGGCATTACCTTCAAAATATCGTATTGCATTAAGAACCAGCAACATAATAGAGCGTGAAAACAGAGAGATCAGAAGACGAGAAAAGGTCATTCAGATTTTCCCTAATACGGAATCTATTATTCGACTGATTGGTGCAGTTCTTCAGGATGATCATAATGATTGGAGTGTCGGTCACAGAATTTTTGATATGAAAGAGTACTATGACAAACTAAGCTCCATTCAATCAAATCTCCTGAAGATAAAGGCAGCATAGACGGACTAACATAGCTGGAAGATGAATGTACACACAAATTTGGACTTGACTACTTTTCTTCCTCCTACGCCCCGGCTTCTTGACTTCCCCGGGGCTTATTTCTACTTTTCTTTTTCCTACGCCCCGGCTTCTTGACTTCTCCGGGGCTTGTTCTTACTTTTCTTCCTCTCACGCCCCGGCTTCTTGACTTCTCCGGGGCTTATTTCTACTTTTCTTTTTCCTACGCCCAGCTTCTTGACTTCCCCGGGGCTTATTCTTACTTTTCTTCCTCTCACGCCCCAACTACCTAGAACCCCAACGGCTTATTTTCTTCTCAGATACCCTTTCAGCCGGTTTCCGTGACTGTCGACGGTTACTGTCAGGGCTCCATAGTCAGTGGTGAGGTACCAGGGGACCTTAGCATCTTCCAGGCGCTGTAGCGTCGCGGCATGGGGATGGCCATAGGAATTGTTACGACCACAGGAGATAATGGCGGCAGCGGGGCCGGCGGCGGCAAGGAACTCAGAACTGGTGGAATAGCCTGAGCCGTGATGCGCTACCTTCAGGATGTCTACCTTGAAGCCCCCTTGTCTCCGTGATTCCCACAGTTCCTGCTGTTCTCGCGGTTCCTGCGATTCCTGCAATTTCCGCACATTCTGCAAAGCCTGTGATTCCTGCGCTACCCGTAACGTCTTCAACGTCTGCAATTCCTGTGTCAGCTGCTGCTCCCCTTCGCCTTCCACATCCCCTGTCAGGAGAATGCTTAGCTTCCCGGCACCCACGCCGAAGTTTTTCCTTTCACCGGTATCGCCATGACCGGTTCTCTCACCAGTAACTCCGACAGCAAAGCTGCCGTTCTCACCGTAAACTTCGCTAGCAGCTCTTCCGCCCTCTCCACTTGCTTCCATCCCCTCTGCCGCGCCCCACTTCACTGCTTTCGCAAATACCTCCACGTAGAAGCATTCCGAATAGGCATTGGCATCCGCAAGGGTCGTATTCTCCTCCGGGTGCAGACACCGCAGCCGGAGTCGACTATCCCTGATCTCATCGCCACATTTTATGTAACTTACCGGTACTCCGGCATATTCCGCGGCAACAAGCAATTTTTCAAAAGCCTCCCTGCGCTCCGCTTCCGTAATCGCAGGCAGAAACATCTGCTCCACGGTAATTCCCCATTCTCCACCGTTCTCCAGCAGTTCCAATATGCCATTCATATGGTCTTCATCTGGGTGCGATACAAACACACCGCGTAGAGACTGGATTCCCCGGCTCTTGAGATAAGGCTTCAACACATATTCACCGATTTTCCTCCGACTGGTACTGCCGCAGTCAAAAAGATATGCCCCCTGCCCGGTCTCCACCACGATACCGTCTCCCTGTCCCACGTCCAGAAAAGTCACACGGCTTCCCCGATCAAAATTGCCGGTCAGTAAACCAACTATTAATACTAAAATCATTGCGGCTACAATTCGGCACATAACTCCGTTCCTATATGTCATCACTCCCTGCCATGTATACCAAAAATTTGCTAAAACATGCCGCCATCTGGTGGGACATATTTCAGAGTACCTGTCAGAATGCTGCATCTTTTTTCTGTTACTCTCTCTTTTTCTACCCCTACCGCTATCATCCACTCTGCGTGTTTCCCGACGCTGCCTTTCTCTTTCAGTGCGGTGTCCGTCTCCATGATTATTTTCCGCCACATAAGCTGCATAAAGTCTTTGCCGCTTCCATTTTTCCGCATAATTCCTGCCAATGATCAACACAAATAGCCCACTATAATAAACGACCATCTGCCACTTTGCCGGGCGGCCCACGCACCATACCGCTCCCGGCAGTTCTCCGAACCGTTCGCAGATCCATTCATACCACCACAGGATCAGACAATCCACCGTCCCTGCAATTCCCAGTCCAGGGATCAATGACAGGATTCCCCCTGCCATCACCACACTCATAAAGGGCAACACCAGCAGGTTCAATAATACCGAGTAGACAGGGATCTCATAAAAGAACCAGAGCTGTATGGGCAGCGTAAAAAGAATAACTCCGGCACTGGCGGCAAAACCGCTTTTAAGTGCTGACACCATGCGCCAAAGCCTTTCATACACCACCTTCCGCCAGCCTTCCCGGTACTTGTTCCTCTCGTAAGCGGAATCACCCAGAATATCTGTCACGGTCAGAAGCCATGCCGGTACTCTAAAACCGTTCCCCCCGTTTCCCAGTCTCCTCTGTTCCGTGTCAAAGTCAGACCTCTCACCAAATCCGCTCTTCCCATCACTCCTCTTTTTCTCTGCAAAGCCTAATGCCTCACCAAGTCCGCGCTTCCCGTCGGCCCTCTTTTTCTCTTCAAGCCATGCCACCACGCCACTGGCCGTTTCCACACCGGCATTATCTTCCCTACCATCCCCGGCAAACACCGGTGTCAACAAGCAGATCCCCAGCACCGCCCCAAAAGACATCAAAAAGCTCACATCCCCAAGCCGCTCCGGTTGCTGCAACACCAGCAATGCCGCCAACAGCCCCACACCTGTCAGCATATCGTAAGTCCTTCCCACGAATATCCCCAACATCTGCAGCAGATACATTCCTATGGCACGGCTAGCGGATACACTCATGCCCACCATCATACCGTACAGAAGCAGTGTCATGGCACCTCCCGCTGCTGCCACTCTGACCGGAGCCCCCAGTCTCTTAAGCAGCCGGTAGCATCCCATCCCCAGCAAAGTAATATGCAGCCCCGAAATGCTTAAGATATGGGCGATCCCATTCCTCTGGTACAGCGCCTTTACCTCCTCATCCAGTTCTTCCTTCTCCCCCAGCAGTAATGTCTGCATAACGGAAGCCTCTTTCTCCGGGAATACCTTTGCCAGTCTGTCGTGTAATCTCCTTCGAAAGGCAAACAACTTTTCTCTCAAAAAGCTATAGTCCTCCTCCGCTGCCAGAACCTGTGCTTTCCGCACTCTGCCACCGATGCCCTTTCCCGCAGAATAGGCCCGCACGTCAAATTCCCCGTGATTGGTCGCAGCATCGAAGTGCGAAAAAAAGCCTTCCAGAACAATATGCTGGCCCAGTCTCAGGCTCTGTACCTCCTGTGTGTTTGTCAACTCACATTGTAATTTTCCAGAATAGGAATATTTTAGATCGTTTTGAATAATAGAAATTGATTTCAGAATAATCGTTTCAGAAGTTCTTGTGTCTATCCGTCCCGTGATCCTCACCGGACTTCCGTCAGGCGGCAGTACGCCGGCATCCCCGGTGTCTGCCCCCGTCAGTATTCTTCCTATGGTGAGCACTATCACGAGACACAAACACGCCATAAAAAGCGGTCGTCTCATTAAGCTCCCTTCCGCAGGCAATCCCGCCTGCCCACAGTCAGGACTGTTCCGACAGTCCAACGCAAAAACAGTCCTGTCCCGCATAAATTCAAAATTTACTGTTCCAAAGTCGTTACATAATCCAGATTCCGTTCAAAAGTGGAATTGCTGAAGGTAGATGGCACTTCGCCGTTGACCAGGATCTGTACTTTATTGATATTATCCAGTTCCACCAGGGAATTCACGATGGAGTAAACTGCTACCTCCGTGGAAACATTGTTCACCACGGTCAGGAAGCTGGAATCCAGATTCACATAGCAGATGCCATCTTTGGTCAGGATATTGATGATCTTGGTCTCCGGATTGATCACCGGGTACAGACCCTCAATCTGTCCGCTGGGTCCCGCGATCAGTTCCTCCACCACGAATCGCTCCAACGGAGTATTGGTGGAATAATGCTTTTCTCTGTAGGCCGCGATCAGCTTATCACCGTCTGCATTGGCAAAATACAGCTTTACCTTCACCAGTTCATAGGTGTTGATCTCGTTACCGTCATTATTGATGAACTGCTCGGCATTCATCCAGCCTACCAATTCCCCTGCATTGTCATATAACTGACTGCCTTCCACGGTAATCGTCACATATTTCACATTGGACAGCTGCGTCAGTGTCCTTACAACGGCCGCCCGCACCAGTACTTCTGTGGTGACCGAAAGTTCGGAATATGCCTTATCCACATTGATCACAAGTTTTCCGTCTTCCACTTCATAATCCAGAACCTGAAATCCCATGTCAAAAGGCGCCTTATATTCCAGCTTTTCCGGGGTGGTGGAGAGAAATGTCATGGTCTCTTCCAACTGTTCCTCCGGTGTCTTGGTGTTCAGATACTGGTCATGAACCTCAACCTTCGTCTCTGCGGTATTTACATAATACACCGATATCTTTTTGCCGGTCTCCGGCTCTCTCGTGCCACAACCGGTCAGGACTGCCAGCAACATCAGAAGCATACCGGTCAAAACATATTTTTTAACTCTCTTCATAACTACACAATCTTTCTTACAACAGCTCCGTCTAAGAGGCGATATATGTCAGCGGGATCTTCACCAGGAAACAGGAGCCCTGCCCCTCGGTACTCGTCACCGTAAGGGATCCCTTGTGCATCAGGACGGCGCTCTTGGTGATCGCCAGTCCCAGTCCCGTTCCGCCGATCTCTCTGGAATGAGACTTGTCCACACGATAGAATCTCTCGCAGATATGTGCCAGAGCCTCCTCCGGGATACCGATTCCGGAATCACTGACTTCAAAGGTAAAATACTGATGATCCGCATCCAGTATCACCTTCACCCAGCCATGATCCTTATTGTATTTGATGGCATTCTCCACCAGATTCGTCATGATCAGGGTCATCTTAACTTCATCCACCTCTGCCACCACAGGACGGACGCTTTCAAATACCACTTCCACATCCTTCTTCCGGGCGATGGGCCGCAGTCTCTTTAAGATCAATTCCGTCAGATCATTGATGTTCAATGATACAATATTCAGATCCTGTACCTTTTTATCCATTTTTACCAGTGCCAGCAGATCCGTAATGATCTGGTTCTCTCTGTCAATCTCGGAAGCAATGTCTTCCATGAATTCTCGATACAGCTCCGCCGGTACATTTTCCTGTGCTAGCAGGGAATCCGACAATACCTTGATGGATGTCATGGGTGTTTTCAACTCGTGGGACACATTTGCCACAAATTCCTGTCGGGAATCGTCCAATGCCTTCATCCGCTTCAACAGCTGGTTGAACGCATCTACGATATGTACGGTCTCCACATAATCTGGCACAGAGATCGTCTCATCACTGAAGCCTTCCTTTACCGCATTGATGGCCTGTGTGACTCTGTTGAAAGGTCTCGTCAAAGCTCTGGACAGTATGATAGCCAGTGCCAGGATTGCCACCATCATGATCACTTCCAGAATGTACGCCTTACGATTCAGCACTTCCTTGGCATTTACGATACTGTCATTGGAAATGCTGGTCAGCATAACGCCCCGGATGGCATCCGGATTCCTTTTTCCGTTTTCGTCCGTAGTGTTTGCCGTGGTATCCATGATGGGAGTGGTCATTTCTATGTAACCGTGCTCCGGGTCATAATGGGAAATGTTTTCCCCCTGAAAACATTTGATGACCTCCTCGGAAATGATGGTCTTTCCTTCACTGATGCCGTAGGTATCTTTTTCCACCTTGAAATTCTTGTTGATGATCATAACGCGGCCTTCATACAGATTGGACAGCATCTCCAGTTCCGCATTGATGACTTCTCTGGAATTGCCGGTGTCCTCTCTGACACCATGGCTGCTTAAATAATTGTTGCTGATCAGATGATTGGCCAGGATCATCAACTGGTTCTGTACCACTGTGGTCCGCTGTTCCACCGCCAGATCCTCGTAATTACTCACGATACCATGGCGCATGGCAATACAAGGCACCAGGCCGATCACCAGCGTCAGCAGGAATATCCTCGCCCGCAGACTTCGAAGCGCGATCATGCTCTCCAGCTTTTCCCATATAGTTGCAAAACGTTCTTTATTCCATTTTTTCACAGTATAAAAACCTCAGTTCCGAACCTCTCCACGCCATTCACAAAATCACACGATAAATCGTGCTCTCCGCTGCTTCGCAGCTACTTTTGTTCATTTGCGTGGCGGTGGCTCTATTCGAGTCACCTTCAAAGATAAGAGAAATTGATTCTTACATGCAAGCATGGTGAATCATTTCCTCTTATCTTTGCCGGTTCTCATAGTCTCACTTATTATTAAAGTAGTACCCGACACCCCATTTGGTATGCACGTATCTGGGCTCGCTGGGATTGGACTCGATCTTCTCACGCAGTCTCCGGATATGTACATCCACTGTACGCACATCACCGGGATAATCCGTACCCCATACCAGCTTCAACAAATTCTCCCTGCTGTATACCTTGTCGGGATTCAGCATCAGAAGTTCCAGCACTTCGAACTCCTTGGCCGTCAGTCCGATCTCCCTGCCCTGGATGTAGGCTCTTTTGCCGTCACGATCCAGCTTCATATCGCCGCTTTCCAGAATACCGGTGTTCTCTGTGGTTCCTTTTTTCGGCTCCATTCTGCGGAAGATAGCTTTGATCCGGGCTTTCACTTCCAAAATGTTAAAAGGCTTGGTTATGTAATCGTCCGCGCCGTATTCCAGTCCCAGGATCTTATCCATGTCATCACCCTTGGCGGTCAACATGATCACCGGTACATTGGAAAATTCGCGGATCTGCTGGCAGACCTCAAAGCCGGTCAGCTTCGGCAGCATGACGTCCAGTAATATGATGTCATATTCCTTGTTATGCGCCATCTGCAATGCTTCCTCACCGTCATAAGCACAATCCACTTCCATGTTGTCCTGTTCCAGACTGAAACGGATTCCCTTCACGATCAGCTACTCATCATCCACTACCAGCACTTTCTTGCCTGCCATCTTTCCTTAACCTCTCTATCCCTTACTTTTCTCTTCACGGTCCCGGCATAAGCCCTCATTGTACCGTGATCTTATCACACAATTTGTCATACGCGTTCTGTTTGATCCCGGGTACCTTCATAATGTCTTCTTTCGTCTGAAAGGCTCCGTTTTGCTCCCGGTAGCGCACAATATCTGCCGCCCGGGAAGCTCCGATCCCCGGCAGCGCACACAATTCCTCCGCAGATGCCGTGTTGATATTCACAAGTCCCTCCGCCGTCGCTTTTACCTCGGCTTCCAGAGTCTCCGCTTCCTCCAACGTTGGAAAATACAGCTTCTGACCATCCGTCACCGTTTCTGCCAGATTCACATAAAAAGGATCCGCCTCCGCTGTCATACCTCCGACCAGTCGCAGGGCTTCCTCCGCTCTGCTGCCCTCCGGCACTTCCACGACTCCGGGATCCCGCACTGCGCCGCAGACATAGACATATATCATCTGCGGTTCAGCCTTTGCCGGTTCCTGCACTGTCACGCTGCTGCCTGCAGGCTCCGCTGCCTGTTCCACCGCTTCCAGTGAGGGAAATTCCGCCACATCTTCTCCGGATGGAATCAGCACAATGGCCTCATCCTTCCTCTGACAGCCGGTCATGAACATCACCAGACTGAAAAACATTCCGATCAAACCTGCATATTTTGTTTTAAAAAACCTTATCGAAAACATCATAGTCCCCTTTCCATTTTCCTGATTCCTTCACAAAATTTCAGGGGATTGCCTCTCTATGCTGTTAACTTTCATTGTACTGGAATCGCACGGAATTTACAAGCCGTTTTCGCATTTGTGGTAACGATTCAGAACCCCTTCGCAAAATTGCCGCTACGAGGATAGCTCTGGATCATTTCCACTTGAAAATCACAATACCCACAATCGCCACGGCCATGCCGATGGCTTTCCGCCACTCCCAGGGCTGCTTCTCCACACCGAACCATCCGAACAGTTCGATAATATATGCTACAGCAAGCTGAGCGACCACAATAAGCATTACCGCTTTGGCCGGTCCCAGGGCATCCATACTGCGGATCACAGTGTAGGTGATAAAGGCTCCGATAGCCCCTCCCAAAAGCATATATCTGGGCTCCACCTGCGCTATCTTCAAGAATGAAGTCCGCTCCGTACACAGCCATGCCCCCAGACATACCAGCAATGCTGTAAACTGCACAAATGCACTGGCGGTCCAGATGCCGGTGGATTTCGTCACCTGGGTGTTGAACACTCCCTGGATGCTCATCAGCGCACCGGAAACTAAAGCAATCAAAAAACCGATCATAGGATTCTACCACCTTTTCTTTTTAGTAGTAGTCTATCCTGTGACCGGTTCGTTCATTCATATTTTATTGTAACAGTTTTAGTTCTCTGTACCACCTACCTGTCCGGCTATGGTCTCGTCCAGCTGCTGTACCAGAGTAGTCACGTCGTCACCGTTCCATACCTTGGAAAACAGTACTTCCAGCTGCATCCAGAAATTTCCCGTCTCTAGCATCTTCGGCAATGACACACTGTCCGCATACTCATCGGCAAAGATCATAAGCGCACCGTTGTCTGCATTCTCTGCCGCCTGAAGACTTGCCGGCATTTTGCCGGAGCGTTCATACAGGCCGTCCGCATATCCTTCTGCCAGATACGCTGCGAAGCAGTCCGCCAGTTCCTTGTGTTCCGAATAGCTGTTGATGACTGCCGCTCCCGTAACAGACAAAGATCTGCTCTGCAGTTCGGCGCTGACATCCGGCATACGGGCAATTCCGTAATTAAATGCAAGGCTGCCGTCCGCTTTTGCCTCTTCCAGCCGTTTGACCACATCCGTGGTTCCGATGGTGAACATGGTCTTGCCATCGATAAAGTCCTGGATCACAGAATCATAAGTCACCGTATCGGATTCAATAAAGAAGAACTGGTTCAGTGCCTTGTACACTTCCAGACACTGAATGGTCTCCGGATTATTGATATCAATATCATTTCTGTCATCCCCGGGATCACCGCCTACGATCATGTAGTTGCCTACGATCCAGTAGTTGTAGAAAATATTGTTCACGTCCCATTTCATGACACCTTCCACACCTTCCGGTGCATCAAAGGTATCTGCAATATTCAGCAGATCATCCACTGTGGAGGGAAGTGCTTCCGCGAAATACTGCTCTGCAAGCGCATTTACCGCTGCCTCATCCGCTGTCACCTGTTCCGTGGTCTGGTCTTCCGGAAGAGAATCTTCCTCGATGATCTCTTCTCCTTCCCCTATGGGTTCATCATTCTCACTGCTTCCCGCCAGTTCCTTCTCCGCCTGCTGGGTTGCCCAGGTTCGAAGATAATCTTCATTATATACCAACGCACTGGTATCAAAATAAACCGGGTAACCGATCAGCTTCTGATCATAGGTTACCGCAGACAGAGCCGCCTGGGAAAAATGGTCTGTATTGCAGATTCCCACAGTGTCAGGCACTTTCGATGCCAGTCCTGCCAGATAAGCCTTTTCCAGAGAGTCACTGCTCAACAGGTAGATATCCGGTATCTGATCGGAATGCAGGGTCTCCTGATTGATAGCTTCCAGATATTCACTGTCAGAAGTAAGTACGGGAATCACACGGACTCCATTGTTCTGTTCTCCGAAGGATACTGCTGCCGCATTGATATAACCGGACAATGCCTCATCGGAATACCAGCAATAGATTGTCTCCTTTCCTCGAAACAGCTGCAGTCCGCTTCCGCTCTCCTGTGTCTGACTCATCTCCTGCGTACTTCCGTAAACAGCTGCAGCAGCCATGGCTATCACAGCTGCTGTAGCGATAATTCTTTTTTTCAAAAACATAAATTCACCTAAACCTCTTATTCGATACAGGTGTCCAAAATAGCAATCATTTCGTCCACATTTTCCCGGGTAATCACGAGAGGCGGTACGAAGCGGATAATGTCCGCACCGGCATTGATCAGAATTAATCCCTTCTCCAATGCTCTGTTAATAATGTCTCCTACCGGATGGTCAAATACCAGTCCCTGCATCAGTCCCACACCACGGCGTTCTTTGATACAGTCATACTTGTCTGCCAGTTCGTTCAGACGCTGTTCCAGATAGGGAGCCACCTCTCTCACATGTTCTATTATATGGTCCTCTTCGAATAAATCAAGCACTTTTTCCACTGCTGCGCAGGCTAAGGGGTTACCGCCGTAGGTGGTTCCGTGATCTCCCGCTGTCAGAGAATGCTGTGCTACTTTCTCCGTCATCATAAATGCACCTACCGGTACACCGCAGCCCAGTGCCTTGGCAGAAGTCATGATGTCCGGCTTCACGCCGAAACGCTGCCATGCATACATGTAACCGGTACGTCCCATGCCGCACTGGATCTCATCCAGAATCAGCAGGATATCCCGCTCATCGCACAGATCACGAACCTGTTTTAAGAATTCTTCATTAGCGGGACGCAGTCCGCCCTCGCCCTGTACAGTCTCCATAATGATGGCACAGGTCTTGTCTGTCACCTGATCCAGCACACTCTGGAAATCATTCAGTTCTGCAAATTTGATATGTCCGATCATGGGCTGGAACGCCTCACGATACTTGGGGTTGCCCGTTACTGACAAAGCTCCCATGGTTCTGCCGTGGAAGGAGTGATTCATGGCAATGATCTCATGGTCGGTACAGCCATCCTTCAGATACGCATATTTTCTGGCAGCCTTAATGGCACCTTCCACTGCTTCCGCACCGGAATTGGTGAAAAAGACACGATCCATGCCGGATACTTTTTTGATCTTACGAGCCGCCTCGATGGCAGGCACGTTGTAATAATAATTGGAGGTGTGGATCACCTTGTCGATCTGTGCTTTCAGCGCATCGTTGTATGCCTTGTTCTGATAGCCCAGGGCAAATACAGCGATTCCCGCTACGAAATCCAGATATTTTTTCCCATCGGTGTCATACAGATGTACGCCTTCGCCCTTATCCAGAACGATCTGATACCGGTTATAGGTATGCAGCAGGTCTTTTTCCGCCTCTGCAATATATTCTTTCATGGTGTCGCTCATTTTTCCTCTCCATTCCGCAGACGTTCTTTTCGTCAAGGAAACGCAAACCAAATTTCTAATTTGGTTTTGCGATAATGGCTACTTTGTGACGCCTGCGGCACAAATAGCCGGGTGCGGAATAAGCTGCCAGGCTTATTCTGCACACTTTTTTCACTCCTCATCGGATACGATCGCAGTTCCGATACCCTGATTGGTGAAGATCTCCAGCAACAGGCAGTGTGCCAGACGTCCATCCAGAATATGCACACGGTTTACACCGTTGCGGATCGCAGAAGTACAGTTGTTCAGCTTCGGCAGCATACCACCGCCGATGTAACCGTCGTGGATCAGCCCCTCTGCCTCGGAAGCTGTCAATCTGGAAATAAATGTGGACTTGTCATTGATGTCCTTGTACAATCCCTCGATATCCGTCAGAAATGCCAGTTTCTCCGCATGTACTGCTTTTGCGATAGCGCAGGCCGCATCATCCGCATTGATATTGTAGGTGTGATAATCCTTGTCCAGTCCAATGGGAGCGATGATGGGCAGGTAATCCTTCTCCAGCATGTCAAAGAGAATATCCGGATTCACGCCGGTGATCTCACCCACATACCCGATGTCCTGACCGTCGGAATATTTTTTCTCTACCTGAAGCAGGCCGCCGTCTTTACCGCTGACACCTACTGCTTTCACGCCCAGCTCTTCCACCATGGTCACAAGGCTCTTATTTACCTTGTTCAGTACCATTTCCGCGATCTCCATGGTCTCCTCATCGGTGACACGCAGACCGTTGACGAACTTTGCCTCTTTTCCGACCTTGCCGACCCAGCGGCTGATCTCCTTACCGCCGCCGTGAACGATGATGGGCTTGAAACCTACCAGTTTCAACAACGTTACGTCCTTGATGACGTTTTTCTGCAGTTCCTCATTGCTCATGGCGCTGCCGCCGTATTTTACCACGATGATCTTACGGTTGAATTTCTGTATGTAAGGAAGCGCCTCGATCAGCACCTCTGCTTTTTTCATTACCTGTTCCATATCTTTTTCCATTTTTATCCTCATTTCCGCAGATACCGTGATCCGCCTGTCATTTATCTTTCCGGTCGTTCTTTTTTAGGAACGATAGTCCGCATTGATCTTCACATAATCATAGCTTAAATCACAGCCCCATGCGGTAGCTTCTGCCTCACCCATATGCATATCCACCAGTGCGGTGACTTCCGGATCGGAGAGGATCTTCGTGGCCTCTTCCTCGCTGTAATCACATGCCACACCATTACCGAAGATATGAATCTTGCCGCTCTTGCTCTCAAAATACAGATCCACATTTTCCGGGTCGAATTTGGCTCCGGAATAACCCAGTGCACAGAGGATACGTCCCCAGTTGGCATCATGTCCGAAGATCGCTGCCTTGGTCAGAGAAGAACAGATCACGGATTTTGCCAGAGTTCTGGCATCTTCCTTGCTGACTGCGTTTATTACTTTGGTCTCGAACAGTGCTGTGGCGCCTTCGCCATCTCCTGCCATTTTCTTTGCCAGGAATGTGGTGATCTCATGCAGTGCCTTGCAGAAGTTGTCGTAATCCTCGCCCTCTGCGGTAATCTCCTCGTTGCCAGCCATGCCGTTGGCCAGCACCAGCAGTGTATCATTGGTGGAAGTATCTCCATCCACGGAGATCATGTTGAAGGAATCCACTACATCTGCGCTGACGCACTTCTGCAGCATCTCCTTGGAAATTTTCACATCTGTGGTTACAAAACCTAACATCGTACACATATTCGGATGGATCATACCGGAACCCTTGCACATACCGCCCAGAGTCACAGTCTTGCCACCGATCTGTGTCTCGATGGCGATCTCTTTGGAAATGGTATCGGTGGTCATAATGGCATGGGCTGCATCGGAGCCAGCCTCCAGAGTATCTGCCTTGGCTGCCACCAGTTTCTCGATGCCAGCGGTGATCTTGTCTACGGGAATCTGCATACCGATGACACCGGTGGATGCAACCAGTACGGCATCGGTGGGCACACCCAACAGTTCTCCGGCACATTTTGCTTCTGCTTCACAGCAGTCCAGTCCCTGTTTGCCGGTGCAGGCATTGGCGATTCCCGAATTGACTACCACTGCCTGTGCAAATGCAGAATGTTCCACGATCTGCTTATCCCACAGTACAGGAGCCGCCTTTACCACATTGGAGGTAAAAGTACCGGCTACGGTACAAGGTGCCTTACTTACGATCAGTGCCATATCCTTACGATTCTGATATTTAATGGCAGCCTCCACACCTGCTGCCTCAAAGCCTTTTGCTGCGGTCACACCGCCCTGGATCTGTTTCATGTTGGAATAATCTCCTTTCGCTTCCGTTTTATTTATGATGTCGGGGTCAAAAGCCCCCGACTTTGATGCCTACGGATTGCTTCGTGCTA
>OMGR01000930.1_pt1 | contig 14927 bp, 10 predicted proteins | sample 1646061 | NCBI WGS metagenome assembly OMGR01 (sample SAMN05578583, study PRJEB25193) | human gut metagenome | biome: Human Microbiome; feature: human-associated habitat; material: feces | host: Homo sapiens | place: USA:Birmingham | reverse complement strand
AAACAGAGTCTGGAGATGTAGATGAAAATGATAATACATTTGACTCATTGGATGTAAGCGATGAATAATCCACCGGTTTTTCAGTATCCAAAATTTATGAGATAATCCCTCTAAGGAGTGGTATCTCTATAACTTTTCCAGTTTTTTGCACTTAGGACCATTTCACTTCAGTTCTTCTGGTACCTGTGCTAATCCCACTCCAAATAAAAAACAGGAGTTGAGTTTTTATGCCTAAAAGAAATCCAAGACGTACAGATAAAGAATGGCTGGATCTGATCCAGGAATGCCGGTCCAGTGGTCTTTCTGATAAATGCTGGTGTCAGGAACATCATATCCATACAAGCAACTTTTATTACCAGATACGAAGACTCCGACAAAAAGCCTGTGAGATACCGGAACCAGTCCATTCTTCTTTCTCAGGAAAACAGGAAGTTGTACCGCTTTCTTTTGAGGAACCGGCAGTCTGCCCATCCTCAGTGCAGCTCAAAACGGATACCATTCCAGACTCTGTCATAAAGATCACTTATCACAGTTTCCAGATTGAGATCACCAATGCAGCAGACCGTGAAACCATATTTCATACGTTATCAGCGCTGCAGGATTTATGTTAGGTGATCTGTCCGGTGTGTCTAAGATCTTCGTTATCACCGGACGTACAGATATGCGAAAAAGTTTCGACGGGCTTATGGCTATCATACGCGATACTTATGAACTCGATCCGTATGCAAATGCAGTTTATCTTTTCTGCGGAAGGGACAGCCGGAAACTTAAGGCACTCCATTTTGATAAGGATGGTTTTGTGCTGCTCCAGAAAAGGCTTGACGGAAACGGCAGGTTCCAGTGGCCGCGGAATGCTTCGGAAGCCCGTCTTCTGACGCGTCAGGAATTCCGGTGGCTTATGGAAGGTCTTTCCATCGACCAGCCTAAAGCGATCAAAGGCACAGGCAGAAAAAAAGATTTCTGATCCTTTGTGCAAAACAGAGAATTTTAAATTTTCTATATCCGTGACAGCAGGCAGCCGCCGGATACTTATCCACTGCTTTCTTTTTTCCTTTCGAATGCGATGTGGATGAGACTCAAAAAAACATCTGTTTTAAAACAGCAGGTGGATATCTTTCCTAAAAGGATGAGCATACAGGCATATCTTTCATTTTTTTAGGAAAGATATCCACAACTGAGGAACCGTCAGATTGACAGTACCACCTGTCCCGTCTGTTTGCCTTATCCCTGTATTTCTTTTATAATAGGGATAAGAAAACAAAGGACGGAAATGCCATGTCTCATGATACAGAAGATATGATCCAGCTTTTATTAAGAACGAATAAAGAACAGGAACAGACCATTGTGGATCTCAGAGCTACCATAAAAGAACTCCGCAGCACGATTGCGAACCTGAACGAGACGATAGATGAACTGAAAAGAAAGATCTTTGGGACATCCAGCGAAAAGACCAGGCGTCCTGATCCGGAGGAAGGGATCCAGGCGGAAGAAACGGTGACCGTTGTAAAAGAACATACACGGACCAGAAAAAAAAAGTCTGTCCGTGCAGATCTGTATGAAGCCCTTCCCATAAAAGAAATCTCCTGCGATGTTCCCCCGGAAGAACGGATCTGTCCGGACTGTGGTTCCCCGATGGAACACCTGGGATATAAGTTTGTCCGGGAAGAACTGCGTATCACTCCGGCAAAAGTGGAAAGGGTCCATTACATGCAGGAAACCCTTATGTGTCCTGTATGCCGGCAGGAGGATGAAACAACGATCGTAGAGGCAAAAACACCGACACCGCTTCTTGCCCATAGTCCCGCATCGCCGGATATGGTGGCGATGGTCATGTACCAGAAAAGCTTTCTGCACCTTCCCTTTTACCGTCAGTCAAAAGACTGGATGGAAAAAGGGGTGCCTGTCCCAAGAGAAACTGCAGCGCGCTGGTACAATTACTGTTCACTGGAATATCTCTCTCCGGTCTATGAAGCAATGCACCAGGAGCTGCTGGCAAGAGAGATCCTCCATGCAGACGAGGTACCCTGTCAGGTGCTTCATGAAGAGGGAAAAACTGCCACTTCAAAATCCTATATGTGGATCTACCTGAGCGGGACGGATGGGAAACCACCGATCATCCTGTACGATTACAGACCCGGACGGAGCGGGGATTATCCAATAGAATTTCTCCATGGTTTCACCGGGATGCTCCAGTGTGATGGGTATAGTGCATACGGCAGGATCGAAGATGTTGTCCTGGTCTGCTGTCTTGCCCATTGCAGGCGTAAGTTCTTTGAAGCAGTCCCAAAAGCACGTCAGAAAAAGCTGAAACTTCTGGACATTAATTCTGAACAGGAACTTGCAGAACCTCCGCAGGGAACTGCAGAAGACAGTTCCCTGCTCCCTGCTGAAAAAGGAGTTGCATTCTGTAACCGGCTCTTCTATATGGAACGTCTCTACAAAGAGCTTCCACAGGAAGAACGAAAACAGAAACGCCAGGAAACAGAACCTGCCATCTGGAATGAATTCTGGACATGGCTGGAAACCCTGGAGCCTGCTGGCGGGAGTAAGCTTGAAAAAGCGGTAAACTATGCCTTTAATCATAAAGAGACCCTTATGAATTATCTGCTGGATGGAAGATGCGAGATCTCCAATAATGCAGCGGAACGCCGGGCAAAAACCTATGTGACAGGGCGTAAAAACTTTCTGTTTCATGATACTGCTGATGGAGCAACAGCAAGTGCCATTGTATTGAGTCTCATAGAAACAGCGAAAGCCAATAACCTGAACATCTATCATTATCTCTACACTTTGCTGCTGTATATGCCGGACTATAAAAATGAGCCCGCAGGCATAAAACAGCTGCTTCCATGGAGTGACTTTATAAAAGAAAGATGTACAGGGATCATAGATATCGAAAAAGTAAGACCGGAAGAACGTGGGAACCTGAATATTTAAGGTTCCCTGGAAGTCGTGACCGGGTGATTATTCATCGCTTACGGAAGTATGGAAATTAAATGTGGAATATTCATTTATATGTAAAATACGGTTTACAAATTTTAAGTTACTGCAGGCAAGTTTTGATAAGTGCTGTAAGTTATTATTTTTATATTGCCGGAGATAGAGTATAATACATTTATCAGATAATATAGACTGAATTGAAAGACAAAAATATAAATTGAGGTGTTGCTGGAATGAAAGAGACTAATATCGAAAAATATTTTACTAAAAAAGAAAAAAATGTAGATATTAATATACGTCCACTATTTATTAATTGTATTATATCTATATTTTCACTTTGCTTTTTGATGGATTTCTATTATTTTTATCATTTACTAATTGGTGAGAAGACATTGGAAAAAATCTTATTTATAATAATGTTGGGGGTTGGCTGTGTATTTGTTATAGCTTTACGTTATTCTTTTTATTTATTTGTTGGCACTTTAGCACCTAAATATGAATTGCTGCTAATTTTAGGGATAAAAACAAGAGATTTTTGGACATTAGTGACAAGAGAGTATTTATTAAAAGTATTTTTGCTAGGGATAAGAGAAATTATAATTAGTAATATTATGTGTATTATTGCTTCATATATTATTTTTTTACATAATATTAGTATAGTAATTTTGCTTAGGCAAATGGTAGTAGCTATAATTAGTACATTTTTTATATATACAATAATTCTTTTGGGAACGTTGATATATATTTCATATAGTGAAAGAAAGAAAAATTTGATTGACCTATTTGAAAGATTAACAAAAGATGAAAGAAAGAAAAGTAAAAAAGGAAAGAATGGACTCCAAGTATGGAAGCTGTATTTAGGAAGTGTTCTGGTAATGGTTTCTTTTACATTATTGGTAAATTTTAAGTTGGAAAAAATGCTTCTGGCTATTTTATTTAATTTTATGGGAGTGTTTTTTTTAACACACTTGGATTCAGTATTGCTTAAAAAAATATTAAAGAGAACGAAAAAGATTTATTACAAAAAATGCCTGATTTGGACAGATATACTTTTTCAATATAAAAAAAATGCAGATCTTATTTTTATTTTATATATACTAAATTTTGTTCTTGTATATTTTATGGGAGGTTTGTTTGTATCTCTTGGAACAGAAGAAGATTTTGTAAGTAAATATCCTTATGAAACAATTGTCTATAGTGATGAAAATACTGGCATACCGTTCAGTCATAATGTTCTATTAGTTGATGTTGAAGGATATGGAGATACAACTGCGATATCAAATAGTACCTTTAACGATATAAAAAAAGTAGAATGTAGTGTAAATCGAAATGAGGCATTATTAATAGATGAACGACAGGCAATTGATTTAGATTCTGTTGAAAATGAAATTAGTATTATAGATTATGATTCAAATGAGGAGTATTTAAAATTAAAAATAAAAGATGTGCAATACAGTAGGGTTTTTGGAGAAAACATATTTCCAGAATTAAATACAATTATTGTTATTAATGATGACGATTTTAAAATACTATTAAGAAATAAGGTAGGAAAAGAAAAAGTTATTTCTTTAGTTCCAGCTGATTTTAATATTTCAAATTTGAACAAAAATGAAAAAATATGGAATCGAACAAAACAGTTAGAACAGGACAATATAGAAAAAAAGATTGTAATGGCTATGATTTTTGCTATTAGTTTAATTATGGTTTTTGAAGGACAAGGATTTATTTTTACAAAACAAATCGTGAATTTAGAAAAGGAAAAAGAAAGATACAATATATTAAGGCAGTTGGGAATTAGAGAAAAAGATTTGCAAAAAATCATCACAAAAAAAATTTATAGTATTTTAGTATTACCTGGAATTATGGCGATTATAAATGGAGTAGTATTTTTTGGAATGGATGTTTTTCAAAATGCCGAGAACAAAGTTACAAAAACATTATTGTTAGAGTATATTCTGGTAGTGTTAATATTCGCATTTATAGAATATTTGGGGAGTTATGTGATACGTAAGCGAGTACAAAAATTGCATGAAAAACTAGATTAGGAGGAGCTTCCTGTATAATTTAAAATGTAGACGTTGAAAATTGAAAATACCTCAGAGTACAATAAGACTACTGACTGGCAGGTTAGTAAAAATCTTATTGAACAGAGAGGTATCTACAATGAAGTCTAACACACAGAACAAAAAAATTGAAGCAATAACTGAAAAAACTTTGGTAATCGGAATTGATGTTGGAAGCGAAACACACTATGCAAGAGCTTTTGATTACAGAGGAATTGAATTTTCGAAGAAACCGTTTAAATTCAGTAACAATGAAGCTGGTTTTGAAATGTTTAAGGCATGGATTCTTGATATCAAAGAAAAACATGAAAAGGATAAGGTTGTTCCTGGAATGGAACCGACTGGACATTACTGGTTTAATCTTGGAAAATTCCTTCAGGATAACGAAATGAAGCCGGTACTGGTAAATCCCCATCATGTAAAGAAATCAAAAGAACTCGACGACAACAATCCAACAAAGAATGATCGTAAAGATCCAAAAGTCATTGCAGGATTAGTAAAAGAGGGACGATACATGATCCCATACCTGCCGGACGGTATCTATGCAGATCTGAGAACAGCATCAAACATGAGGTTTCAGATTCAGTCGGAGCTTACGAGAGTTCAAAACAGGATCAGTCGTTGGTTCAATATATATTTTCCTGAATACAAAACAGTGTATGGAAAACCAGATGCGATAAGCGGAATAATGATTCTGAAGAAGGCACCGCTACCGGAAGACATCCTGACGTTGGGTGTTGAAGGAGTGAACCAGATCTGGCGAGATGCCAAAATAAGAGCAGTTGGGAAAAAGAGGGCACAGACCCTGGTTGAAGCTGCAGGGCACAGTGTCGGAACGAAAGAAGGAACCACAGCCGCACGTATAGAAATCCGTATGCTGCTGGAGGACTATGAGTCCAGAAACAATCGACTTCAGGAAGTAATGCTCTTGATTGAAGAACTGGTAAAACAGATCCCAATGGCAGAAAAGCTGATGGAGATCAAGGGTGTGGGGATCAAGACAGTATCGGGATTCCTTGCAGAGGTAGGTGATATCACCCGCTTTAGCAGTCCAAAAGAGCTGCAGAAACTTGCAGGATTGGCATTGATTGAAAACAGTTCCGGAAAGCATAAAGGACAGACAACAATAAGCAGACGAGGTCGAAAGAGACTAAGATATCTGTTATTCGAGGTTGCAATGTCCTTAGTAGGAAAGAATTCGGAGTTTGGTGCACTGCGCCATTATTACACAACCAGAAAAGTTAATCCGTTAAAGAAGATGCAGTCATTGATGGCTGTAGCAGCAAAACTGATCAGGGTCTTTTATGCCATGATGACAAAAGGCGTGGAGTATGACCCGTCAAAGATGCTGGGAGATATCAAACGACCGGCAGCATATATGTAGACAGCATAAACAGAGAAAGAAACAATGTAGGAGGTTGTCAAATGGGCAGTCACTGAACAAAGCAGAATGTAACAGATAACGTCCACTGGAAACAGTGCTGATACAGGAAGCAAGTCAGTAATCAAAAAACAAAGAATGAGCCAGTAGTTGGCAGAAATATTTTCCATGGGACATGATCCTGTTTAGGAGCAGAGCTGACACCCTGGTTATGGATAGGCAGAACGAAGGAAGTGAGGACCTCTGGAGACAGAGAAGATCCTGGTGGACATAGGAGGTTAGCTGCCATAGAGGGATGGGTATACACAAGGCCATGCAGAACAGAAATGAAGACGTTCTGTTTCGTATACCCTAAACCCGCTATTTCAGTACCTGATACATCGAAATATCCATGACTATGGCTTATTCACTGAGATATGAAAGGTTGAAAAACCTTGAATTTTCAATAAAAAACACTTGATTAGGAGGATAAAATAAAGAATGAGCATATATAGTATTTGTCATTTAAACAAGAATTATATAATTTCAACAGAAGGTATTAAGACGAATGAATTAAAAGTGCTTCATGATATATCGTTAGAAATAAAAGAGGGGGAAATGCTGGGAATTATAGGCAAATCGGGATGTGGTAAAACGACATTGTTAAAAACGTTAGGAGGCATGTTGAAGCCAACGAGTGGTAAAATTTTTTACCAGGGAAAAGATATTTATCAATATACCAATGAAGCATTGGCAGATTATCGTCGATTGAATGTAGGGATGATTTTCCAAGATTATAAATTGATTAATAATATTTCAGTAAGAGAGAATATTATGATACCATTAATTTTAAATCATGATGACATTGAATATGCAATAAGTAAGTCAGAAGAAATGGCAAGGATTTTAATGGTTGAAGATAAGATGGAATGTTATCCATATGAGTTGTCAGGAGGAGAAAAACAGCGTGTAGCTATTGGTAGAGCATTGATCAATAATCCAAATGTTATATTAGCTGATGAACCGACTGGAAACTTAGATCCTAAAACGACGGAAGATGTAATAAATTTATTATTAAAAATAAAGAAAAAATATAATAAGACAGTTATAATTGTTACACATGACATGGAAATTGGAACTTACTGTGATAGGATGATTAAAATAGATCAAGGGACGGTTGTTATATAGTGAATTATATAGAAATGAGCAGTAACAGTGTATATTATTTCATAAGATTTCCAGAAACCGAGGTTCCTGTGATAGATATACACTACCACAAAAACTTTTTTTCTTTCACTGCCAACTATCCTAACACACAGGGGAAATAATTAAGAGCAAAAGGGCAGAGGAACCCGGATACTTCTTTTCCAGATACCGGGTTCTACTGTCTAAACTAAAAATCTAATTCTGAAATAATTCGATTGCGCTATGAATATCAAATATCCAACATAACAGAATACAAATTTCATAACTAGATGGAGAATAATTAGTCTCTGGATAGGATATTTCATTGAGATGGCTCATCGATACACAGCACTTCCCATTGATATGAAAGGTCTTTCATTTGTGCTACGATCAATTTCGATATTGGGATATTTATACCAACAACCATTAGATGGAAAGAAATTGTTTGTAGCATTACCGTACATTTTTCGTACATAATCTCTCAAGTCTCTGCGAATCTCTTGAGTATTTGTATGCAAAAAAGTTGCTGCGCATTCTACAAGTGGATCTAACAAATATTCGCCTAATTTATGATCATACATAAAACTGTGACGCTTTAGATAATTTTTATCATTGTTCGAAATGCATTTATATGGATATTCTATAAAATTTGTATGTTTTCCCAAGCTTCGCCTAATACTAATATCTTTATCAACGGACTCAAAATCACGTAAGATAATTTTTTCAATTTCCCACTTCTTATTAAAGGCAAAGATTATGTTTTGGGAATGCATTTCAGGAATTAACCCTTCTTCCAATGAACACCAAAAAAATATATCTATTAGTTTGAAACAAACATTCTCTATGAAAAATTCTCTGGGATGATTGCTCTGTTCAAGAATTTGCATTAATAATTGTGGGGTGTCGGGTGCATTCCGATCATATGAGTACAAAGAAAAACCTGGAATGAGATAACAATTTTTGATAGTTCGGGGTAATTCTCGAATGATATATCCAATTTCATTTTGTTTGTTTTTAAACAATCTGCCATATGATTCTGGCATATAATCAAAACAATCCGGCAATTTATGGTTATAGCTTGCTTTCTCAAATATGGATGATATTTCAATTCCTGACATAAGTTGTTGAAAACCGAGGTTACGATTTAGCCGTCCTATGACACCTGGGTAGTGAAGTTTAATGTAAATATCACTTCCTGCAATACGTACTGTTCTTGAACTAGAAGTAGGGATTACCCAACATCCTTTTTCTACTGTTCCTGCGTCAGAAATTATTCCGATATTTTGTGGAAGAAGCCAGTCTGGATGTATAAAGATACTGTTATCATCGTCAAATAAATTACAATCATAATTTGGAGTGCCAAAACATGTTATATTTTTCCTGTCTGAGATGAGTTTCATTATATAATATCCATCGCTATAAAATGGATTGGTCTGAAGTGATGTAGTGTGTATATTTGTGAAACCACTTTTAGACCCATCATTTACTTGGCGCTCTAAATAGTTGAACGCTAATGTGGGATTTTTTTCAATTTCATATAACCGCATATAATCACCTGCCTAAAACACAAGGCTACAGAGTAAAAGAATATGATTATCTGTAGCCTTATTAAAAACTTAATACAAATATGATGTATTTGCATAGCTGTTTTTGATTTTTAAGATTTCTAGTCAAAAAAATACCGGATAGCATCATAAATAGGATTCATATCCTTTTGATGTGAAAGAATAGTAATAACCATTTGATCCTTTGGCGATACAATTAAAAGCTGTCCATCAGTTCCATCGCAAAAATAATGTGTTTTGGGATATTCGAAAGTACCATTACCACATATCCATAAACCAAAACCATAGGACATTTTATTAATGCAACGTCCCTGCTTCTTAATATAATCTGGTAAATTTGCAGTAAAAAATTGCGGGGTATTCATTAAAGAAATCCATTCTTTATTAAGGAGCCTTTTTCCCTCATAAGTACCATTATTTAAAAGAAGCAGTGCGATTTTATGCATATCGCTATTCTTCAACTTTAAACCTGATGCACCAAGGCAAATTCCTTGCCATGATTTTTCCCATTCACCAAGAGTGACACCTATTTCATTGAATAATTCTTTTTGAATCCAATCGCGGAAATATTGACCAGTAATCTTCTGAGTAATCGCGCATAACAAGTAGGTTGCTGCATTATTATAAACAAAATGAGTGCCTGGCTCATGATTAATATCATAATTTAGAATATAATATAAAAAATCGGTATCAGTCGGAAGTTGCTTAATATCTTTGCTAAACATCAAGCCTTTGTCTTGACCGATTGTCAAATTAAGTAAATGACGAATCTTCATCTTTTTCAAATACGGAATATTTTTAGCATTTACAATTTTGTTTAAATCAAAGAATGGAAGAATGTCAGTGTCAAGCGAATATAATCCTTTTTCTATTGCTTTACCGGCACCTAAGCAACTAACTGTTTTGCTAATAGAACGAATGTTTCCCTCGTTGTCATTTGTAAAAAAATGCTCAAATTTTTCATTTTTTTTAGTAACGATAATACTGTCAACATTCAATCCCTGGGTAGTAACTGTGTCAATAAATTTTGTAAGCATAATATACCTCCATAGTTAAAAATTGATGTTTATAATGATCACATATACAATATCTTCAAAGTTTTATTTGAGATATGCCATAAAGACTAGAGTATTATAATCTTGAAGTATCCCTCATTTTTTCTTTTTTGATCTAGTTATAATTTTTGGTAAAAATTCAATTAATCCAGTGATTGCTGCACCGACAACAATTGGTATCCACATAAATGATTGTAATATCATTGCTTTAAAAAGTTCCATATCTTTAAGAAGCAAAAATAAGTAATATGAAAGTACCAATAAAACGGAAACAGCTGCAATAGAGGTCATGGTATGTAATCTTCTTTGGCTAGTTTCATACTTCTCAGTTACATTCTGAAGTTTACGAAGTTCAGACTCAGATTTTCCACATGTTTTTGTTAAAATATCAATAGTGTCTAAAGCTAAAATTAAAGAATTATATGAATCTGCCAGTTTTGCTTCTTTGTTTACTTGATTTAAGAAATCTTTGGATTTATATGCAGCAATTCGATCATGTGAAACAATAGCGGTAATCGCATTAGCGGTAGTAACAACGTTATTCTCCCAATTGTTCCCTTGATAAGAATTGCGAAGCGCAATAATGCCACGTGATATGGCATCATTAATTTCTTTTTCTTTTCGATTAAACTCGTTCTGCGACTGATGTGTGATAAAAAATACTAACAATCGTGCTGTTTTCCCTAAATTATTATCCCAACGTCCATTTTGCATCTGAGTGCTAAGTATACTATCTATACATTCATTAATTCTTATTTTTATTTCTTTTCGATCTCGATACGTTTTTAGGTAAATAAGACATACTTCGGCATCAAGACACAAATCAATCTCAAGTTTATCTTGTAAAGATCCATCCGTTGCCACCTCAAACAGTTCGTTTTCGAAGTCGGGCTTCGATTCAATAAATTTATTAAAAAATCCAGCATTATGAAAAGAACGAATAATAAATTTTTTATTGTAACTTGAAGTGCCATTGTACCTTGCAATAAGCCAACTCTGCGTTTCGTTCAGATATTCTTCAATCTTAGGAACTTCCTGCCGAAGGGTATCATCTTGCATAATAAGAGCTTCAAGTTCAAACAAACCACATGTGGGAGCTAACACACCATCATAACTTCCGTGGCGATAATGTTTTTCAATTTTGAGAAAAGCACCTCGCAAATAAGGTGAAATATCCTCGCCCATACCGTGCAATGTAAACAATGCATCATATGTCTTCCAAAAACTATTTCCCCACAAACCATCCCTATATTTACTTTTCAACCAAGTTTCCACTTCATGTTTTTGAGTGTCAATATAACTAAAATATGAAAAATTAACTAAAACTAGTTCATTATTTATGTATTTATAGTAGAAAAGCTTAATATATCCATTTTGCTCTTTGACATGATTTTCCCAAAATTCAGATACTTCATCTTCAGAATATGCGGGTGAAAAAACATAAAGTGTGTGATACTGACGCAAATTACTATTAATAACTTCTGATGTAGATAAATAAGTAAAATAGGAGATGTTTGATAGTTCCGCTTCTGACAACAAAAATTGGAAATCTTGAACAGGTTGTTCTTCTTTATCAACAAAAGCAACTGTTGGTATTCCAATAATAAGATAATACAAAATGTTTTCTATAAGTTCATAATGTCCGGCCCAATCTAATGCCATTGTTGATATAACGATTTTCTCATTTTTTCTGGGTCTGGCAACCATTAAGGTATTTCTTTCAGTATCACATTTATCCTGTAATACTGGAAAATATGATGAATCATTTAATGGTATAATATAATCGCGATAAAAATGTTTTTGAAAATCATTTTTTGTACAGTGCTCAAGAATTGTATTGTTATCAATTATTTGTGGGAAAGAGCATAAAAACTTCTGAATATTATTAGGTTCGTGATTAAATACTGTAATATTTCCCTGATCAGAACCTTCTTTACGTGGTCTGGATATGACTTTATATTCATATGGATCTGGCAGAAAGTATGTTTTTCGTGCTTTATATTCGTTTTCAGCTGCATCTGGATCCTCTCTCAATTTCTTTTGGGAGCATATAAGAAGTCCCTTTCCCATAGAAATAAATTTTTCTAAGATTACTTTGTTAGCAGCATCACAAAGAATGCTATATACGTCGCCATCGCTAGTAGCATTAGTTCCTATAATTATACAGTCATAGTCAAGAAGGTAGTTTTCACCTTCTATAAACAATTCTCTGATATTAACACTTGAAAAACGATTGAAAACATGTTCACGCAAATCGAAATCTTGTTTTCTATATTTCAGAACAGAGTCAACATATCCCGAATGTTGCATTTCCACTTCATTTTGAATAACTGCAATACGATACATTACGTTCCTCCATTCAATAAAGATAGGCCATTATTACTGTTAAGTTCTTTGAAAATTTTTGGTTAGAACAACGTGACTTGTGTGCAACTGCTATATCATTAATATTTAGTTATCTAACAATACAAAGACTTATTTAGCATACAATTCTCTTGGCATGTTAGATGTTACTATGTTTCATTGCTGCTAGTATAATTTTATTATAAACGGTATGTTTGATAAAGGCAATGACTTTTACAAGCATATGTATTCAAATTGATGTTGACAAAATTTTCTGCATTTCTTTTATTATTTCTTTATGAAAAAATATATATCAGTTATCTAGTAAATGACAAAATCATTTTACCGATTATGAAGGCTGTTAAATCACACAGGATGCTCTGTATTGACTGAACATATCTCTTTTATGGTAATGCACTGTATTTTTTTACTATAAGTTAGCTTGAGTGATGATATGAGTGAACGTCTTGAACATTGCTATATGACTGCTCAGATTAAAAAATTATTGACTAAGACTTCCCATACCTAAAATGGGATTCGCACCTTGAAAATTCAATATTTCAGCTAACAAAATAGTGATTTATGCCGCTACAGCCTTGGAATGGAGTGCATTTTGCAGATATTCTGGCAGTCTTGCTTCAAAATCAGTGGTAAAAGCAGTCAGTTGTTCATCGCTGAGCTTTAAAATTTCTTGGAGGCTTGCCATTAAGGCATCCATTAGGATGCCGAGTGATCTGTTGAAAGTAATATCTGCCATTTCATCAACAAGGAAGAAGAACAGTTCTCCAAGAGTTCGCTGGTCTTCATTTTGTCTCTGTTCCATTGCAAGTAACATATATCTGGTAAACACAATGGCCACGTGGGCTGTCAATGCATCATAAGATAAACTATGGCATTCTCCAATCAGGTTCAGCATAGATTTACAGGTTTTGAAGAAAACTTCGATCTGCCAGCGTTTTCCATAAATACGGATGATCTCTTCTTCGGAAAGAGTAGTATCTGTACAGATAAAGGCAAGCCAATCCTTGCGATTTGCCTTGTTTCTTACACATACGATTTTCGCCGGAATTGGATTTCCCTTTCCTACCATAACATCAACGGAAAGCAGATACTTTGATCTGCCACGACGCTTTTTATTTCTGGAATAGATCTCTTTGATATTCAGCTGTTCACCACAGTACAAATATTTGATCCGGCTGCTTTTTTTGATCATGGCAATCACATCCATACCTTTTGAATGAATGGCTGTGATCTGTGCCGGGTTGGAAAACCAGGAATCAAATAGGACATAGTCTGCATCCAGTCCTGCACTGAGAGCAGTGTCCAGTAATGTCATCATTGCCTCTGGTGCCTTTGTCTGGGCAAGCTTACGTCTTTTTCCTGCAAGAGTTCTGTGATCAAAGTCCTTTACTGGGCCGATGATATTTGTATCCTTTGCAGATGCTAACAGACAGCTGTTTACAGGGATTAGTGTATTTCCATCACTCCAGCTTAAAGTAAGCATCCGAAACCCCTTTTTGAAATGCATATCTGTATGGTCAAAAACTTTTGAGCCCAGTTCTGTTTTCTTACAGCTGGTGCGGTTGAAAAGACTGTCATCAATGATGAAGACATTTTTTCTTTCCAGATCTGTCAGATCACGAATGTCATTGTTGACGATGTCGGCTGCAAGAAGAGAAGTAAAACGAAGCCAGTTTGTTTTTGTAGAATTAAGGAAACGGTAAAAAGTGTTCTTAGAAAACGCTTCTTTAAAAGAGCCTGTCCGTTGCTGCATGTACATGCTTCTTCCGACAAAAATGTTATTGAGCTTGTAACGAAGCAAGGAAACAGGTGAGACACCTTTTTCTTTCATTCCGTTGCATTTGGCAAGAAGTTTGCCGACATGATGTTTGGAAAAAAATCTCTGAACACAGTCAATTAAGTCGTTCTCATCGAAATGGTTTTGTGGTATACTGGTCATGGCATAAATCTCCTTTGTAAAGATGGTTTCTAGTCAACTCCATTATACCAAAGTGAACAGGTTTATGCCTTTTTTATTGGCTGAAATATTGAATTTTCAAGGTTCAACACACCGTATCGGTGTGGGAAGTTTTAGTTATTGAAACAAACAGGGTAGAAAATAACTTGTGCATTATGTTTATAGAGCAATATACTTTCGAAAGAATTAAATGATTTTAGAGTGTGAACTTTCCCAGTATTTTAACTCTCGTATTTTTTGAAGCTCTTTATTTTAAGCCATTTGTAGCAAATCCAGTAGTAAGTTTTAATTTTTCCATAGTTAGTTAACCTTTCGAGGTTCCTTATGTTTTTGACTTGAAATATAGGAAATAAGCCATTTCCCTTCATTAAGAGTTGATTTTTAGGAAGATCACATAGAATATTGTATTATTATTTGTGACTTTTTCGAGAATTGGTA
>OMGR01000904.1_pt1 | contig 15516 bp, 13 predicted proteins | sample 1646061 | NCBI WGS metagenome assembly OMGR01 (sample SAMN05578583, study PRJEB25193) | human gut metagenome | biome: Human Microbiome; feature: human-associated habitat; material: feces | host: Homo sapiens | place: USA:Birmingham | reverse complement strand
TCCTTTTTGAAACTTATTTTTTTTCAAGACTGTCAACTTATTTCAGGACAGGACAGGAACAAGCAAGTAATAGGAAGGAATATTTATATTGAATATCCGATATGAATAAGAAATGGAGATTGCTAAATTCCCTTTCGTATAAATAACGACTTTTGAAGGGAAAGAATCCTTTCAAATTCCTATCTTTGTGCAAGTTTTGTCATTTCCGGTCTGGGACTGACCAACATTGTTGTGCTCTCTGTTTATGAAAATAACTGAGATATATAGGAAAACACCAATTGAACAAATAGCATGAAACAGATTTTAGTTACCGGAGGAGCCGGATTTATTGGTTCTCATCTTTGTGAACGCCTGTTGAAAGACGGAAACAATGTGATTTGTATGGATAATTATTTTACAGGTCGTAAGCAAAATGTTGTTCATTTGTTGGACAACCCTTATTTTGAGATGGTGCGTCACGACGTGACGTTTCCGTATTATGTGGAGGTGGATGAGATTTATAATCTGGCATGTCCGGCATCCCCGATACATTATCAGTTCGATCCGGTGAGTACTACTAAAACATCTGTTATCGGTGCAATCAATATGCTTGGATTGGCAAAACGTACGAAAGCACGTATTCTTCAAGCGTCTACCAGTGAAGTTTATGGAGATCCGGTTGTTCATCCCCAGGAAGAAAGCTATTGGGGGAATGTGAATCCTATCGGCTTGCGTAGTTGTTACGATGAAGGAAAGCGTTGTGCGGAAACATTGTTTATGGACTATCATCGTCAGAATAAGGTAGACATTAAGATTATCCGTATTTTTAATACATATGGTCCGCGGATGCGTCCGGATGATGGCCGGGTTGTATCGAACTTTATCATGCAGGCATTGAAAGGGGAAGATATCACTATTTACGGGGATGGTATGCAGACACGTAGCTTTCAGTATGTGGACGACCTGATTGAAGGAATGGTGCGTATGATGGCATCTGAAAATTTCACAGGCCCTGTCAATTTGGGAAATCCGGGTGAATTCACCATGATCGAACTGGCAGAGATCATATTGAAGATGACGAATTCGAAATCAAAAATTATATTTACACCTCTTCCTTCCGATGATCCGAAACAGCGCAAACCGAATATTACTTTAGCCAAAGAGAAGCTGAATGGCTGGGAACCGAAAGTTCGTTTGGAAGAAGGTCTGATAGATACTATTAAATATTTCAAGAGCCTTTAATTTTGCATTTTGATTATAAATTATGAAAATAGCGATAGTAGGAACGGGCTATGTAGGCCTGGTTACGGGGACCTGTTTTGCAGAAATGGGAACCGAAGTTTTTTGTGTAGATGTAAATACTGAAAAAATAGAGAACCTTAAACAAGGTATAATTCCTATCTATGAGCCTGGTCTGGAAGAAATGGTTCATCGTAACCAGCAAGCCGGGCGATTACAATTTACAACCGATCTTACCGAATGCCTGGACGACGTAGAGGTTTTGTTCAGTGCCGTTGGTACACCTCCTGACGAAGATGGCAGTGCTGACCTGAAGTATGTACTGGAAGTAGCCCGTACTGTCGGTCGTCATATCAAGAAACATATTCTGGTCGTAACGAAGAGTACGGTTCCTGTGGGAACTGCTAAAAAAGTGCGCCAGGCTATTCAGGAAGAGCTGGATAAACGGGGCGTACAGGTTGAATTTGATGTTGCATCAAATCCTGAATTCCTGAAAGAAGGTGCGGCAATCAAGGACTTTATGAGTCCGGATCGTGTGGTTGTAGGTGTCGAATCTGAGCGTGCGGAAGAGTTGATGACTCGTCTGTACCGTCCTTTCCTTTTAAACAATTTCCGTGTAATTTTTATGGATGTGCCATCGGCAGAGATGACCAAATACGCAGCGAATGCGATGTTGGCTACCCGTATCAGCTTTATGAACGATATAGCCAATTTATGTGAGATCATCGGTGCAGATGTAAACATGGTTCGCAAAGGCATCGGTTCGGATAACCGTATCGGCAACCGTTTCCTGTATGCCGGCATTGGATATGGTGGTTCCTGCTTTCCTAAAGATGTGAAAGCATTGATCAATACGGCTAAACAGAATAAATACCCGATGCGTATCCTCCAAGCTGTAGAGGAAGTAAATGATGAACAGAAGTCTCTTTTATTCCGTAAGCTTGAAAAGCATTTCAATGGTGACCTGAAAGGGAAACGTGTTGCTATTTGGGGATTAGCTTTTAAACCCGAAACAGACGATATGCGTGAGGCCCCATCTTTAGTCCTGATTGAAAAGTTACTGGCTGCGGGTTGTGAAGTGTATGCTTACGATCCGGTTGCAGTAGAAGAAGCAAAACGTCGTATTGGCGATGCGATCCATTATGCAAAAGACATTTATGATGCAGTTGTAGATGCCGATGCCCTGATGCTTGTAACGGAGTGGAAAGAATTCCGTATGCCATCATGGTCTGCAGTGAAGAAACTAATGGCTACTCCGCTCGTTCTTGACGGCCGTAATATTTACGATATCAAGGAAATGGAGGAGAACGGGTTTGTTTATCATCGTATAGGAAGATAATCGAAAAACAACTATCATACTATCATTTTTATGCCTGAAGGCTTAATCTATAAGCTCTCTGGGTATGATAGTTGTTCGTTTTATCTATCATAAACCCTCATTCAACTATCATTCTTAGCTGTTTTGTCGAAAAACAGGTCTCCCAAAGGCTTTAAAAAGAGCCTCACTTTTGCATATACATAGTCTTTTATTCGCAGAAGTAGTTACCTTTTTAAGAGAAAGTAGTAGGGAAACTTAGCAGAGATACCCATTTTCACCTCTTTTACACCCCCATCTGATCGATACTGAGACCCGGGTGTGGAGGTGATTGAGATCCGGGTCTCAATGGATTTTTATAGTTATATATCTGAAAATAAACAATATACTGAGGGAGAAAAGATAACTGTTTTTATGATAGTATGATAGATGGATTAGTCACTATCATTGAAACTGTCATGCTCTGTATTAGTTGAATTTTATATCCAATAAGATGGTTTATGATAGTATGATAGTTGTTGCACAAATTTTTATGATGAAATTGTATTTTTCAATAGGTCGTATATGATTTAATAATCATGGCGGAAGAAACATTAAAAGATAAGACGGCTAAAGGGCTTTTTTGGGGAGGAATTAGTACATTCTTTCAGCAAATAATAGGAATGGTCTTGGGGATTTTTATAATGCGCATCCTTAATCCGGGAGATTATGGCTTGATGGCTATGCTTGGTATTTTTAGTGCTGTTGCTAATACAATTATGGATAGTGGTTTTACAACGGCATTGATAAATAAAAAAACTATTCGACATGAAGACTACAATGCAGTATTTTGGTTTAGTGCATTTTGCGGAATAATTATTTATGTGATTTTATTTTTTTCTGCTCCTCTTATTGCAGAATTTTATAATCAACCGGTTCTTCTTAATCTTTCCCGTGTATTGTTTTTAAGCTTCTTGATTTCGAGTTTAGGTATTGCTCATAATGCTATTTTATTTAAGAAACTCAAGGTTAAACAGAGAGGAATTGTTGATATAGTTGCCGTTTTTGTTTCGGGGGTTGTTGGATTGATATTCGCGTTATTAGGATTTGCTTATTGGGCGTTGGCAATACAGTTGGTTACTCAATGTCTGGTTGCAACTTTATTACGTTGGTGTTTTTCAGGATGGCGGCCTACTTTCTCGTTTGATTTTTCTCCGATTAAAGAAATGTTTGGATTTAGTTCTAAGATATTATTTAACAATATATTGGGACAAGTGAATATGAATGTTTTTTCTGTATTGCTGGGTAAGTATTATACAGATACTGATACAGGCTATTATTCACAAGGAAACAAATGGATGATAATAGGGAATACAACAGTAAGTGGTATGATACAAGGGGTGGCTCAGCCTGTTTTGGTTGAAGTCGTAGATGATAAAGAGCGACAAAAGAAAGTTTTTAGAAAAATGTTGCGATTTGGTGCTTTTGTTTCTTTTCCGGCTTTATTAGGACTAGCTTTTGTTGCGAAGGAATTTATTTTGCTTACAGTTGGAGAAAAGTGGATTGACAGTGTTCCTTATCTTCAAATCTTGACAATAGCGTATTCTTTTAATTTTATTACTAATCTGTATTGGGCGATACTATTATCTCATGGTAAGTCAAATATTATACTTTATGGAAGTTCCGTTTTTTATGGGCTTAATTTGTTATTAGCTTTGTTATTAGCTTCTTATGGGATTTTTCCAATGATAATAGGATGTTCTATCCTTACCGTTTTAATAAATTGGGGATGGCATTCTTGTGGTAAAAAATATATCGGTATTCAAACTGTTGAGTTATTGCGAGATATTTCTCCATATTTGTTGCTCGCTTTTTTCTGTTTTTTTATTTCTTGGATTGTGACAATATGGATAAATAATCTATATTGTTTATTTTTTGCTAAAATAATTGTTGTAGCAATACTATATATTTCAGTACTTTGGGTAATGAAATCTATTGTTCTGAGAGAAAGTGTATCTTTTCTATTAAAAATGAAAAACAATAAAGTGTAGTCGTTATGATTGTGAAATTGTATAGAAAAATACCTGATAGATACAGACTCGTGATTTACAATATGTTTCTGGGGCCTTTATTAGAGTATATTCGTAATCCTCGTGCTTTTAAATGGTATTATAGAGAATATAAAATAAAGAAAGATTTAAAGGTCTTTTTGCCACTATTTAAAAGTAAAATAGGTTTGGAAGTTGGAGGTGGATCATTCCTTTTTTGTAAAGAAGGTGATTTTCCTGTTTATGTAATTGCTTCTATAATAGATGGGTGTAATTTTTCATCTCAAACAATTTGGGAAGGAACTATAAATGAAAAAGTCTATAGTTATCAGGGAGTGAATCTAGGTACTCAATTTATTGGAGAAGCAACAGCAATAGATACAACAGTAGATAAAACTTATGATTTTATTATATCGTCAAACTGTCTAGAACATGTAGCAAATCCATTGAAAGCGTTAAACAGCTGGGTGAGTGTTTTAAAAGACGGTGGATATCTCTTTCTTGTTTTACCTAATAAAATATCTAATTTTGATCATAAAAGACCTGATACCTCTTTTACACATTTATTAGAGGATTATACGAAAGATGTGAATGAAAATGATATGACACATTTTGACGAAATAGTTAGATTACATGATCTGAAGAAGGATATAGTATTTGATAATAGAGAATTCTTCATAGAACGTTCTATGAAGAATGGTGAAAACAGGTGTTTTCACCATCATATATTTACAACTGAAGTTTTGAAAGAAATGTTCTTGTATTTTGATATAGAGGTTATGTATATCCAAGAAGGTTGGAGTAATATTTATATTTTAGGGAGAAAATAAAATTTTGAGCTATATTATTCTTGATTTTTTTGCATTGAAATAAGTATGAAAACCCTTGGAATAGTAATTTTATATTATCCTAATATAAATATAGAGGAAAATATAGCATCGTATATTGATTCACTTGATAAACTAATCATATGGAATAATACTCCTAAAGAAGCTTCTGGCTCATGTGTCACCATAAAATCATCTTGGGAGGATAAGATTATTTTAATGGGACTAGGTAAAAATGTAGGAATAGGGAAAGCTTTAAATGAGGGAGTTCGATATGCAAGTGAAAATAATTATACGTTTCTGTTAACTATGGATCAGGATAGTTGTTTTGTAAAAGATGACTTTAATCGGTATTTGGATATAATCAAAAAAGCTAATATTAAGTCTATTTTTTCTCCTAATTATGTAATTCATGGCAAAGAGTGGTATACTTCCATGAGTGACTTTATAGAAGTAGAGACAACAATGACTTCAGGAAGCATATATCCTGTCTATCTTTTTTCAGAGATAGGTTCGTTTCGAGATGATTTTTTTATTGATGCTATTGATACAGAGTTTTCTTTGCGTGCAAAGAAATTTGGTATTACAACACGTGTAATACCAAATGCATATTTAATCCATGGAGCAGGTTATCAAAAAACAAAGTATAAATTTTTGTGGAAAACCTTTTTTCCTAATGAATATTCACCTGTAAGATCGTATTATATCGTGAGAAATGGTATAATAACCAAGCGCTTATACCCATGGGCCAATTGGAAAGGCTTTTTATATTATTGGTTTTATAAAAGGTTGTTTTTTGTTATTTGTTATGAAGATAATAAGTTTGCTAAGATAAAAGGTTTATTATATGGTTTTTATCATGGAATGATCGGTAAAACAGGAGAACAAACGATTTTTAAATGAAAGAAAATTATAAAGCAAGGGTATTAGCTTTTTATTTGCCTCAATATCATCCTATTCCAGAAAATGACAAATGGTATGGAAAAGGTTTTACAGAATGGACAAATGTAGGTAAAGCTAAACCATTATTTAGGGGACATTATCAACCTCAAATACCTGCGGATTTGGGCTATTATGATCTTAGGGTTCCTGAAACAAGGGAAGCTCAGGCTGAATTAGCTCGGCAGTATGGTGTTGAAGGTTTTTGTTATTGGCATTATTGGTTTGGAAATGGTCGTAGATTATTAGAAAGGCCTTTCAATGAGGTTTTGTCTTCAGGAAAGCCTGATTTCCCTTTTTGCCTTGCTTGGGCTAATCATAGTTGGCATGGAATTTATTGCGGGTTAAAAACAAAAGAACCTGTAATGGAACAAACCTATAACGGGTTAGAAGATTATAGAATGCATTTTTATGATGTATTACCAGCATTGAAAGATGAGCGTTATGTAACAGTCGATGGTAAACCATTCTTTCTGATTTTTTCACCCCAAGAAATACCTAATTCTAAAGAATTTATAGACTGTTGGCAGGAGCTTGCCTTACAAAATGGATTAAAAGGAATTCATTTTGTTGCTCATACCTATCGACCAGACTATATAGACTCTTTATTATCGTTGGGATATGATGCCGTTAATGTGGTCCGATTGTTTGAGTATCAAAGAGTAGGGTTGTCTTTGTTTAAAATGGCTTTTAATAAAATTAATAGAGATATATTTAAACATGGTTTTTGGTATGAATATAAAGATGCCATGCGATATTTTTCAGGACCAGAAGATTCTCTGGAAAATGTGTATCCAACCTTAATCCCTAATTGGGATCATTCTCCACGTACAGGTAAATATGGTTCTATATTAAAGAATTCGACACCTAAGTTATTTCAGAAGCATGTGGAAACAGTGGTAAGTTCTGTATCTACTAAAGCAGAAGAACATCGAGTTGTAATACTAAAGTCGTGGAATGAATGGGCCGAAGGAAATTATATAGAACCTGATTTAAAATACGGTAGAGGTTATCTAGAAGCTTTGGCAAACGGCTTAAAAAAATAAGAAATATGTATCAGACTCCTATATTATTTTTGATTTTTGCTCGCCCGGATACAACTCGAAGAGTTTTTGAACGTATTAGAGATATCCGACCGTTAAAATTGTATATTGCAGCGGATGCGCCACGGAAGGATCGTCCAAACGAAATAGCACGGAGTCAAGAAACACGGCGTATTGTTGATAAAATTGATTGGCCGTGTGAAGTGCATACACTATTTCGGAATGAAAATTTGGGATGTAGAAATGCTGTATCTTCTGCTATTACGTGGTTTTTTGATAAGGAGGAGTATGGGGTTATATTGGAAGATGATTGTCTACCGGATTTGTCATTTTTTCCTTTTTGTGAAGAGCTACTGATAAGATATAAAGATGATGATCGGATAGGGCATATTGGTGGAAATAATTTCTTGACAGGAGTAGATAATAATTTGAGTTATGACTTTTGTTCTATAGCTCATATTTGGGGTTGGGCATCATGGAGAAGAGTTTGGAAGAATTATGATGTAAATTTGGGGTATTGGAAAAAAGCTCTTGAAAATACAACTATGATGGATTCCCTATTTAAAAGTTTAAAGGAAAAAATCTATTTTTCATCATTTATCTCTGATGCATTATCAGGAAATAAAGGCTTGAATACTTGGGATATTCAATATTACTTTATGTTAAGGATTCAGAATCAGTTATCTGTTTATCCATCAGTGAATCTTGTAACTAATATCGGATTGAGCGATCCTAATGCTACCCATACAACAAAAAAGAGTTTGAAAAACTATATAGATTCAGCCTCAATGTATTTTCCATTAAAACATCCTGAGTATATTATTCCGAATAAATGTATAGATGATAAAACTGTTACAAGGATGTTTTTTTCTTACAAAAGATTATTGCGTTATGTATTAGGTGCATATTAATTAGAATATTAACAACTATGAATAAGATAGAGTTAGCTCGATTAGATTTTCTTATATCTGCTTTTCATTCAGGCTTTTTTCATTCAACAGAGAATGTTTTGAATTGGATGAAAAAAAAGAATAGTGAAGTATTTTCAGATATATCTCAAGTTCCTATAATGGATTTAAAGGATTGGGATTTTAGCAATGATCGTATTTCTCATAAAAGTGGCAAGTTTTTTAGTATCGATGGTATACGTGTTAAAACAAATTATGGACTGGTAAAAGACTGGGAACAGCCCATTATTAATCAACCGGAGATAGGTTTCTTAGGATTCATTGTGAAAAAAATAGATGGTGTACTGCATTTCTTATTACAAGCTAAAATAGAACCAGGAAATTTGAATATTGTCCAATTGTCCCCGACTCTGCAGGCTACTCGTAGTAATTATATGAGGGTACATCAAGGAAGTTCTCCTAAATATTTAGAATATTTTACTGGAGAGAAGAAGGTTGAAGTACTGATCGACCAACTGCAATCAGAACAGGGAGCTCGTTTTTTGCAAAAGCGGAATAGAAATATTATTGTCGAAATATCAGAAGATGAAGATTTACCGGTATATGATAATTTTGTATGGTTGACTCTTCGGCAAATAAAAGAACTACTTAGATCTCCTAATGTAGTAAATATGGATACAAGAACTGTCATCTCTTGTATTCAGTTTGGTAGTTATAAAGATGTAGATCTGCGTTTTCTGATAGCTTTTAGAAAATTGTTAGATATAAATGTTGATCGAACATCCTCTTTCTTAGTTTCAGTTTTAAATGAAGAAAATCATTTGCATGATTTGCAGCATATAATTCATTGGATCACATCTTTAAAATTTAAGTATGAATTGCAGATAGAGAAAATACCTCTGTCTAAAATGAAAGATTGGATTTTTGATGATGGAGTTTTACGCCATAAGGATCATAAATATTTTTCAGTGATAGGTGTAAATGTTGAAATAGGAAATCGTGAAGTTATTTCATGGGATCAACCTATGGTGCAGTCTGCTCAGGATGGCTTAATGGGATTTCTTGTTAAAAGAATAAATGGAATATACCATTTTCTAGTACAGGCAAAACTAGAAGCTGGAAATTTTGATATTGTAGAGATGGCTCCAACTGTACAATGTTTGACTGGTAATTATAGAAAGGGAAAGAATGAGTATGAAATACCTTATCTAGACTTGTTTCTTAATGCTAAACAGGAAAATATTTGGTACTCTACTTATCAATCGGAAGAAGGAGGTCGGTTCTATCATGAGCAAAATCTGAATATGATTGTTGAAGTGCACGATGATTTTCCAGTAGATGTTCATGAGAATTATTGTTGGATGACATTGAATCAGATGTTATCATTTGTGACATACAATAATTATTTGAATATGGCTGCAAGAAGTCTTATTTCTGTAATAAATTTCAGATAATATGGAAAAAATCAGAATAGGAGTTATGGGATGCGCTGCAATAGCACAGCGGTCTGTTATACCTGCGATTATAGAGTTGGGTGAATTATTTGATTTGGTGGCTGTTGCTAGCCGAACAAGGGAAAAAGCTGAACAATATGCTTCTTTGTTTGATTGTGAGGTAGTTGTTGGTTATGAAGAGTTATTAAAAAGACAAGATATTGATGCTATATATATGCCTCTTCCAACAGGACTGCATAGAGAGTGGGTCATTAAAGCATTAAAAGCAGGAAAACATATATATGTTGAAAAGTCTATAGCGAGAACTTATGAAGATGCCCGGGAAATGGTAGCTTTGGCAAAATCAAAAGGATTGACTTTGATGGAAGGATATATGTTCAGATATCATGCCCAGCATAAAAAAGTGTTTGAATTATTGGATAGTGGCGTTGTTGGAGAAATCAGACAATTCAGTGCGTCTTTTGGTTTTCCTCCCTTAGCTTTAGATAATTTCAGGTATGATCCGGAAATAGGGGGTGGTGCTTTAATGGATTGTGCCGGATATACTGTAAGTGCTTCTTCGTTTATTTTACAGCAGAAGTTGTGTGTTAAAGCAGCAGATATATTTTACAATGAGAAGGGTACCAGTCTTTATGGTAGTGCTTTTTTGCAAGGAGAAAAGAAAGTATCTGCTTCCATTTCATTTGGATTTGATAATTTTTATCAATGTAATTATGCCATTTGGGGGAGCTTAGGACGTATCTATTTAAGGAAAGCATTTACCCCTAAAGTGAATGAAGTAACGATTGTTCGGTTGGAATTACCTTCTGGTATTCAGGAGTATGAAATTCCGGCAGATAATCATTTTATACATGCTTTTGAAGAGTTTTATCGGATTATTTTTTCTGCGGAAAAAGATAAATATTATGATTTGATATTAGAACAAAGTGAAATTTTAAATGAGATAGAACGAATCTCAAAATTAGCATAGAGTTTAAATATGAAGTGTGCAGTTATTGGTTCGGAAGGATATATTGGTCGGCATTTAGTCTATTTTCTAAAGGAAATGGGTGCTGATGTTTTTTGTTATGATCTTAATATTTCGAGTTCCCATCAACAATATAAAAGGTTGGATGTTACAGATCCAGGCTCGCTTAGAGATTTAAATCTGGATATTGATTATTTATTTGTATTTTCCGGAATAACTGGAACATCTGTCGGATTCGAAGAATATGAACGTTTTGTACAAATTAATGAAATAGGATTATTGAATATTCTTACGTTGATAAGAAAATCTGTGTTTACGCCGCATGTTGTTTATCCTTCTACCCGTTTAGTTTATAAAGGTATGGATCTTCCTCTAAAGGAGGAGGATACATTAGAAGCAAAAACAATTTATGCCGTGAACAAATTAGCTTGTGAAAGACTGCTTTGGGCTTATCAAAATCGGTTTGGTATTAATTATACAGTATTTAGAATTTGTATCCCGTATGGAAATTTGTTAGATTCGAATTATTCATACGGAACGATCGGATTCTTTTTAAATCAGTCAATCAAAAAAGGAACTATCAATTTATATGGTGATGGAACATTGAAAAGAACTTTTACTCACATCTATGATGTATGTAACCAAATTATAGGTGCGTCTTTTTCCTCACAAGGCAAAAATGAAATATTTAATATTGGTGGTGAGACATTTTCTTTACTAGAGGTTGCAACGGCAATAGCCAATAAGTATGCAGCATCGGTAACTTTTTCTGAATGGCCGGAGAAAGATCTATTAATAGAATCGGGAGATACTTATTTTGATGATGCTAAAATTCTTAAGATTTTGGGAGAGTATCATTATAGAGAGTTTCTCCATTTTGTTTCAGGACTGAATTAATATAAATTGCACAATTAATGGTTCAAAATGTATCTTCTGTAAAAATATTGCACCTGTCTGCTAGTCGTTTTCGTGGAGCAGGTATTGCGACGGTAAATTTATGTGAATATCTGGAAAAGGCCGGTTTTGAGTCTTTCTTATATGTGCCAGAGTCTCAGGTTAAAGGCTTGTTGGGGGAAAAGATGGCTCAGATGAGAAAGAGGCTAATACCAGATAAAACATGGAGTAAAATTAAAAAGCTGATAGGGAAAGATAAAAAAGAGGATGCAGCTTATAATATGCATAGTTTAGGAGATACTTTATTGAATACGAATATTGAAAATATACTAAACAAAGTTCCTTTTGTTCCGGACATTATTGTTCTTCATTGGGTGGGAGGATTTCTTAATGCAGAAAATATTCTGCAGTTATCTGTTTTGACAAAGGCTAAAATATATTGGTTGATGTTGGATGATGCTCCTATTACAGGAGGTTGTCATTTCCCTTGGGATTGTTTGGGCTATACTGCTCAATGTGGTTCTTGTCCTGGTATTTATTCAAATGATAGATATGATATAACTTATAAACAACTTCAACAAAAGAAAGAACTATTTGAGGAGATTGATATTTCTGCCATAGCAACTTCAGAAGGAGATTATTTACGTGCTAAGTCTTCTAGTTTGTTTAAGGAAAAATCTGTCTTTAAAATGTTCCTACCAGTGGATTCAAATAGATTTGTACCGGATGGTAATAATCAACAATTACGAAAGCAGTTGGGTATACCTATGAATAAGAAGGTGGCTTTGTTTGGCGCTAGTAATATTCAGGATAAAAGAAAAGGAGGTGCTCTATTTCTTAAAGCATGGGAGTTGTTAAGTAAAGGAAATGTTTGCCTTCTGTTATTAGGGAAAGTAGATAAAGACTATCTGAATCAATTTAGTGGTGAGGTTATTTATCTTGGAACTGTCGATGAGAAAAAGTTGATTCAATGTTATCAATGCTCTGATTTTTTTGTCTGCCCAACTGTTGAAGATTCTGGTCCATATATGATAAATCAATCGTTAATGTGTGGAACTCCTGTTGTTTCTTTTAATGTAGGGGGAAGTATTGATTTAGTTGTTACGGGACAGACTGGATACAACTGTGGAATACCATCTGTCGAATCTTTGTTAAAAGGAATGAAGTATATTGTAGGATTGAATGATTCTGAGAATTCTATGCTTCGTCAGACATGTCGGGAATTTGCTTTGGAAAAATTGAGCGTAGAACGATTTGTAGATAAATTTAATCATATAATTTCTTGATTGTTACTGAATTTAATCAAGAATCACAATAGTTATATTATGAATATCCCAATTATAGTAATACATCGAGGAACTCCTTTTTATTTATATTCGGTATTGAAGCAGATGAGGTTGTTTAATCCAGAGAACAGAATTTGCCTGATTAGTGATGGTATGCCTGATGGATGTGATTTCGTTGAATACCATAATATAAACGATTATTGGGATAGTTCTGTTGAGTTCGATAAAATTTATCTACATTTATCTTCGAATCCAAGAGATTATGAAATGTTTTGTTTTCAACGTTGGTTTGTGATTCGCGATTTTGTTCAGAAACAAGGGTTTGAATATTTTCTTTGTGTAGACTCTGATGTTTTGTTGTATTGCGATGTCAATAATTTATTCGGAAAATACTTAAAGTATGATGTGGTGATTTGTAATGAAGTAGAACTACATTGTTCTTTATTTAGTATTGATAGTTTGATAAAGTTTTGTGACTATATGACTTATATGTATACTAATGAACAGTCATTAACTGCATTGAAAGATATTTATCAAACTTTTTTTGGTGAGAAAAAATTAGGTGGGATTTGTGATATGACAGCTTTTTCTCGATTTAAAAGTAATGTTGGTCATATTTTAGATATAGGGATTCCAGTTGATGGAGCTTGTTTTGATGAAAACATATCTGTTTCGGCTGGTTTTGAAATGAATGGTGATAAAAAGAAGATTTATTGGAATGATAATCTTCCATATGGAAGATCAAAGAGTGATAACTCTCTGATTCGGTTTTATTGTCTGCATTTTCAGGGAAGAGCGAAATATTCTATTTATAAATATCTTTTGGATGAGCATAAAGTTCGTTACTCCGGTTTTTGGTATAATTTAAAATGGTCCTTGTCAAAAGAGATATTGGGGGCTAGGTTGAAAGGGATAAAAAAAGCAATTCATAATCCACAGATGATAGTTAATTTTGTGAAGGCAAAATTGGAATAAAGTATCAATGGCATTGTTCTTGATATCAAAGGTTCGGCGCATTTTCTATAAATTGCAGATGTAAGGATAATGATATTTGGGGTATAAATCGAAAGAAAGATATAATAATGATAAAGTCGAAAATTAATCCTATACTGACTTTAGAATATTTAACTTCACAACCTGAAAATAAATATTTCGATAGGAAGTCTGCTAAAATTAAAGCTTCTGATATTGCTGATTTAGTTGTTGCATTTGCTAATGCGGAGGGTGGAACTATTGCTATTGGGATAAGTGATAAAACAAGGACAATCGAAGGTATAATTCATTGTGGTGTAGAGAAAATAAATAGTTTTCTTGCTGTGCCTAAGGACTGTTGTAAGCCAATGCCGGTTTATGAAGAAGAGTTTTTGGATGTGACAAATTCTGCTGGGCAGAAAGATCAAATTTTACTTCTCCATATTCATGCGAGTGTAGATCAGATAATAAGAACGACTAATGATTCCACTTATTTAAGAATAGGTGATAAGACTAAAGAGTTGAAAGGAGCTGATTTACGGAATTTAGAATATAGTAAAAGTAGTCGGCACTATGAAGATGAATGTAATATGGATGCTTCGATTTCGGATTTAGATTTAGAAGTTGTTGCAGAGTATAAACAGCATATAGGAGCTACTCATTTATCAATGGAACAAGTGTTGCGTGCCCGAGGTTTTTTGAGGAAACGGGGTTGCGATGAATATCTGACAAATGCAGCAGTATTATTATTTGCACAGAATGTACAACAATTTTATCCGAACTGTAGAATACGATTTATTCGTTATGAAGGAAGTTCTGCTCAAGTTGGTACAAGTATAAATATCATTAGAGACGTTAATATAGAACTGCCAATATTGAAAATCATTGATGAGGCAAAAAGATTTATATCATCTCAATTGAGAGAATTTACTGCATTGAATCAAAAGAGCGGTAAATTTCAAATAGTTCCGGAGTATCCTGAATTCGCTTGGCTTGAGGGGATTGTTAATGCTGTTACTCATCGTGAATATGGTATGGCAGGGGGATATATCAGGGTTACCATGTTTGATGATCGGTTAGAGATTTTGAGTCCTGGGAAATTACCAAATGTGGTAACAATTGATAATATACGGGAAACTCGTTATTCGAGAAACCCTAGAATCGCAAGAGTCTTAACAGATTTTGGTTGGGTTAGAGAGTTGAATGAGGGAGTGAAACGTATTTATTCGGATATGAGAGAATTCTTTTTGGACGATCCGATATATACGGAACCGGAGCAGTCGGTAAAACTTGTGTTGAAAAATAATATTGTGATGCGAACTATACGGCAGTCTGCACGTATTGAAGCGAATGTTGATGGTGATATCTGGAATCAACTAGATGAGTTAGAAAGGAAAATACTAACGTATATGGGGAGTCGGTCAAAAGTGATTCGCTCTGAACTGGTAATGCACACAGGCAAAGCGAGTAGAACAATAATAATGAGATTGAATCACTTGATTAGTTTAGGTATTATCAAGCGTAATGGAAGGATAAATGATCCGACTCAAACTTATGAGATGGTTTAGTTTGTTTTTATGTGTTTTGCGAAGTAAATGCGAAGTAAATGCAAAGTAAATGCAAAGTAAATGCAAAGTAAATGCAAAGTAAATGCAAAGTAAATGCA
>OMGR01000895.1_pt1 | contig 15764 bp, 11 predicted proteins | sample 1646061 | NCBI WGS metagenome assembly OMGR01 (sample SAMN05578583, study PRJEB25193) | human gut metagenome | biome: Human Microbiome; feature: human-associated habitat; material: feces | host: Homo sapiens | place: USA:Birmingham | reverse complement strand
AAAAGAGGTTCGCCCTTACCGGATCAGGAAAGATCAAAAGAAAACACGCTTTTAAAAGTCATATTTTGACGAAGAAGACTAAGAAAGCTAAGAGAAATCTTACTCATACCGGCCTTGTTGCTACTGTTGATGTAAGAAGTGTTAAGCTAATGCTTGGCATGAAGTAATCTTCTTAAATTAAGCGAGTTTTACAAAGATTTTTATTAACCGAATGTATTTAGCAAGTAAGATCATCATAAAGGATGACGCTAACATTCAAAACAGATTAGAATTATGCCTAGATCAGTAAATCATGTTGCTTCAAGAGCAAAAAGAAAACGGATTTTAAAACTTACCAGAGGTTATTATGGTGCACGTAAGAATGTGTGGACCGTAGCAAAAAATACCTGGGAAAAAGGTTTGACTTATGCATTCCGTGACCGTCGTAACAAGAAACGTAACTTCCGCGCATTGTGGATCCAGCGTATCAATGCTGCCGCTCGTCTGGAAGGTATGTCTTACTCTCGTTTGATGGGAGCTTTGCATGCTGCAGGTATCGAGATCAACCGTAAAGTGTTGGCCGACTTGGCAATGAACCATCCGGAAGCTTTCAAAGCAATCGTAGCGAAAGTAAAGTAAATTGATATATAAATGTCAATAGGAGAAGGGTTCCGATAACGGGACCCTTTTTTTGTTAGCTTTTTACAATTCATACCTTCTGAAACACTGCGACTTCACTTTTTTATTCATTATTTAAGGGGAAATTGTTGACATTTTGTTTGGAAGATTCAAAGGCTTTACATATCTTTGTAATAAGAAAAATGAGTTAGCCGCACTTGTTCGATTGGGAAACTCATCAGTTTATTTTAATTCCGAGACACAGCTCTTGTCGCTAATGGCGGGCCGCACCCTTCGGGGATGCATCGCACAGCGGATTACAAAGGTGGCAAAGCACTCAAATCCTGTCATACGGAGTTTGTTCATATCTAGGGTGCGGCTTTCTTCTCATATAAAGGGAAAATCTCTTACGGGATTTTCCCTTTTTCTTTGTATATTTACCGCACCAAGAATAAATACACAAAAAATAAATTATGATGTTATTGCCAAAACAATCGCGCATGACGATGGCTGGGATTACCGTAGCATGTTCGTTGTTCCTTGTAGCCTGTTCTCCGAAGGAAACAGTGCAGTTGAATCTAATCCCGTTACCGGCACAATTCACTGTGGCCGATGGTTTTTTCAAGGCAGACAGTGCTGCGGTCTTCTCTACGGAAAAACCTGCAAATGTTCATTTTGTTGTCGATAAGTCATTGGGAGGAAATCCGGAAGGATATCAGCTTACAGTTAATGACAAAGGTATCGACTTGAAAGCGGCTACAGAAACGGGCCTCTTCTATGGTGAGCAGACTCTCCGGCAATTATTTACTCCACAGGGCTTCCCTTATGTATCCATACAGGACGAACCTCGTCTCAAGTACCGTGGATTGCATTTGGATGTGTCCCGCCACTTCTTTCCGAAAGAAGAAGTGTTCAAACTGCTGGATGTGATGTCTTTCTACAAACTGAATAATCTGCATTTCCATCTTACGGATGCCGGTGGCTGGCGTATACAGATGGATAAATATCCTAAACTGACAACAGAGACGGCTTTCCGGACAGAATCCGATTGGCGGAAATGGTGGGATGGAAAGGACCGTAAATATCTTCCCGAAGGCACTCCGGGTGCTTATGGCGGTTATTATACGAAAGATGATATACGTGAGATCGTTGCTTATGCAGCCTCTAAACATATAAATGTAATACCGGAGATCGAATTCCCAGGTCACTCAGAAGAAGTGTTGTTTGCCTATCCGGAGTTAAGTTGTTCCGGTCAGCCTTATAAGAATGGTGATTTCTGCATAGGCAACCCGAAGTCGTTTACCTTTATGGAAGATGTGCTGGATGAAGTGATCGAACTTTTCCCTTCCGAATATATTCATGCGGGAGGAGATGAAGCCGGTAAAGGAGCTTGGAAGACCTGTCCTAAATGTCAGGCTTTGATGAAAAAGAATGGCATGAAGAGTGTGGATGAACTGCAGAGTTATATGATCCATAAAGCGGAAGAACACCTGATCTCTAAAGGCCGTAAGTTGATCGGTTGGGATGAGATCCTTGAAGGTGGCCTTGCACCGGAAGCTACCGTTATGTCCTGGCGTGGTGAAAGTGGTGGAATTAAATCTGCCCGTATGGGACACGATGTGGTTATGACACCGGGCAATTATATGTATTTGGATTTCTATCAGGCTGATCCGAAGACACAGCCTTATGCTATCGGCGGATATACCCCGATCAAGAAAGTGTACAGCTATAACCCGGTTCCGGTCGATTCATTGACCGCAGAAGAAAGTAAACATATTATAGGTGTACAGGCGAATACCTGGACAGAATATATCACGAATGAGAAACATCTGGAATATATGATGTTCCCGCGTGCGCTTGCTGTTGCCGAGATTGGCTGGACTCCTCAGGAAAAGCGTGAGTGGAATGACTTCAAACCTCGTATGAACGCTCATATTTCAAAATTGCAGCAGATGGGTATAAACACATTTACCCTTTCCGACGAACTGGAAGTTACCATGTCTGTCGATACAGTAAAGAAACAGATAGAAGTATTCCTGGATGCAGAGAAATATCCGGCAGAGATCCGTTATACGACAGACGGGACTGTTCCGACTGCTTCTTCCGCCCTTTATGATGGCGTGATTGTGGTAAAAGATTCTGCTTATGTCAAAGCTGCTATTTTCAGAAACGGTCAGTTGCAGGGAGCACCGACGGAAAAGAAAGTCGATTATCATCGTGCGATCAATAAGCCTATACATTATAATAGTAAGTTGTATCCCGGCTATATGGCGGGAGGTATGAATGCCCTGATCGACGGATACCGTGGTGGACTGACTTATCTGGATGGCCTCTGGCAGGGATATCTGAACGATCTCGATTGTGTGATCGATATGGAAGAAGTGACCGACATTCACAAAGTATCGGCTCGCTTTATGCAGTTGATCGGTCCGGGTGTTTACCAACCGGCCAGTGTCGAGCTGCTGACCTCGGAAGACGGTACAAACTTCACCTCTCAGGGAATTATCCCGACAACTATCTCCAATAAAGATGCAGACCTCTCTTTCCAGGAATATCTCTTCCAGGGAGACTGGAAAGCCCGTTACGTTCGCTTGAAGGCTGACGAAGCCAACAAAGGGTTTATTTTTGTCGATGAGATTGTTGTTTGGTAGGATTCACTTTGCTATTTCCATTAGCACATTATTAATGATAACAGAATACAATATATTAATTAGTAACTAAATAAATCAAGAATGAAGAAGCAAGTAATGAGCCTCCTGCTGTGTGGCAGCCTGATGGCGGCAGCACAACAGCCGGTAGATTATGTAAACCCCTTTATCGGGACCAGTAACTACGGGACAACCAATCCCGGAGCTATTTGTCCCCAAGGTATGATGAGTGTCACTCCATTCAATGTGATGGGGTCGGAGAGTAACCGCTTCGATAAAGACAGCCAATGGTGGTCCACTCCATACTCTTCCGACAATGATTTCATGACAGGGTTTGCTCATGTCAATCTGAGCGGCGTCGGTTGTCCTGAACTAGGAAGTCTTTTGTTGATGCCTACAGCCGGTGAACTGAAAGTCGATTACCGTGAATACGGCAGTAAATATAAAGATGAAGTCGCCCATCCCGGTTATTACAGCAATGTCCTGACAAAATATAATATCAAGACAGAAGCAACAGCCAGTATGCGTACAGGTCTCAGCCGTTTCACCTTCCCGAAAGGGCAAGGCAATATCCTTTTAAATCTGGGTGAAGGACTGACCAACGAGACCGGAGCCACCGTTCGTATCGTTAATGAGACCGAGATCGAAGGTAGTAAACTGCTGGGAACTTTCTGCTATAACCCACAGGCTGTTTTCCCTATCTATTTTGTGATGAAGGTCAGCAAGGCTCCTAAATCGATGGGATATTGGAAAAAACAGCGTGAAATGAAGGGGGTGGAAGCCGAATGGGATATCTATTCGGGTAAATATAAGTTGTATACCAAATACAACCGTGACATGAGCGGTGACGATATCGGTGTATGGTTTACCTACGATACGGAAGAAAACGAAGCAATCGAAGTAAAGATGGGCGTCTCTTTCGTCAGTATCGAAAATGCCCGTCTGAACATGAATACGGAACAGCCGGACTTTAACTTCGATAAAGTAAAAGCTACCGCCAGCAATATGTGGAACAGCGATCTGTCCCGTGTAAAGGTTGAAGGAGGTTCCAAAGACGATAAAACGATCTTCTATACCGCCTTATACCACCTGTTGATCCATCCGAACATTATCCAGGATGTGAACGGCGAATATCCGATGATGGAAAGCCTGAAAGTGGGCCATACCACAGGCAACCGTTACACTGTATTCTCATTGTGGGATACTTATCGTAATGTAAGTACCCTGATGACTCTTCTTTTCCCTGAACGCCAGCTCGACATTATCCGTACGATGATCGATATGTATAAAGAAAGCGGATGGTTGCCTAAATGGGAACTTTACGGACGTGAAACTCTGACGATGGAAGGCGATCCTTCTATACCTTATATAGTAGATGCCTGGATGCGCGGTCTTCGCGATTTCGATGTCGAAACAGCTTATGAAGCGATGCGTAAGGGAGCTACAACTCCGGGAGAGTTCAACCTGCTTCGTCCGGACAATAACGATTATATGAGTAAAGGCTATGTTCCTCTTCGTGAACAGTACGATAACTCTGTATCTCACGCCCTGGAATATTATATTGCCGACTGGAACCTTTCTCAGTTTGCCAAAGCATTAGGAAAGAAAGAAGATGCCAAGTTATTCCACGATCGTTCTATGGGATATAAGAACTATTATAGCAAAGAGTTCGGAACCCTTCGTCCGCTTCTGCCTGACGGAACATTCTATTCTCCGTTCAACCCGAAACAAGGAGAAAACTTCGAACCGAATCCTGGCTTCCACGAAGGAAGTGCTTGGAACTATACATTCTATGTACCTCACGATATCCCCGGCCTTGTTAAGCTGATGGGTGGTCAGAAGAAATTTGTAGACAAGCTGCAGATGGTATTCGACGAAGGCCACTATGATATGGCTAACGAACCGGATATCGCTTATCCTTACCTGTTCAGCTATTTCAAAGGCGATGCCTGGCGTACACAGAAGCTCGTTCGTGAACTGCTAAGCAAATATTATCACAACGCACCGAACGGTCTCCCTGGTAACGATGATACCGGTACAATGTCTACCTGGGCTGTATTCTCTATGATGGGATTTTATCCGGCCTGTCCGGGTGATATGGATTATGTATTAACATCACCGACCTTCAATAAGGTAACAATCGATCTGGACAAGAAATTCTATCCGAAAGGTGAGCTGGTGATCGAGTCGATGCATCAAACTCCGGAAGATATCTACATTAAAGAGGTAACAGCCGGAGGAAAGAAGTTGAAAGGCTATACTATTTCTCAGGAAGAACTGGTGAATGCCGGAACATTGAAATTTATTTTAGAAGATACGCATAAATAAACATTAGAAAATAACTTGTTTGAACCCCGGAAGGCCTATTGGCTTTTTGGGGTTTTTTAATGGCTTAAAGCAATAAAGGGAAGTGTATTGTTGGTATTGTAGAAAATAAAATGTATCTTTGTATAAAGATAAATGTTTATGAAAGAGAGAATTTCAAAAGATCAAACAGAGGAAAAAAAGATGGAATCTTTGCGTTCCATGATTGCCTCTTTTAGAATAGAAGGGATTCATATTTCTGAAGAAATGGCCTTATCTATTTACGAGAAAGTTCAGCTCCGTCTACAAAAGTCATCTTTATAATATCTTCCATCCAACCATATTCTTTATTAGCTGCCATTTGTACAGCATATATATACTTGTCAAAATAGGTTGATGCAATCTTTGTGAAATCTAGTTTAGGGTATCCTTGTTTTTGTGCCATTAAGTTCGCTAATAGACGAGCTGTTCTTCCATTACCTTCGCGAAATGGATGAATAAACAATAACTCTGCATGAACTTTTGCTATATCTGCTATGAGATTTTCTTTACAGGCATATTTGTTTGGTAACATCTTTAATACCTCTTGTTCAAAAATATTCATTGAATTAGGTAAAAATATGGCAGCCGGAAATATAAAACCACCTTTTGACATATTGACAGTTCTGTATTTTCCAGCAAAAGTATATAAATGTCCTAAAGCTAGTTTATGTATTTTCAGGATATAGTTGATATTAAATTTAGTTCTTTTTGAAAGTTTATCAGAAAGGAATAATTCCGCATATAAAAATCCTTCGAATTCAGATGCTGCAATATCCTCTGCTGTTAGTAGTCCTAGAAGATTTGGTAAAATTTCAGATTCATCTTTATTTGTAGTGTATTTATTCATAGCTACTAAATTATATGAAGAGCAAATATACATAAATATAAGTAAAGTAGTGAACTAGTAATATGAATCTTCTCAAAGCTTTTGTATTTTAAAAACTGTATTATAGAAGCGAAGATTGATCGATAAATTTGTTTCATAATGTGAATCTTAAAAAAAATTGGAGGGGCTAGAATTCATAATGACTAGAAAAAACGATCGTTTTTTCTAGTCATTTTTTTGTGCTGCAAATGTAGGAGATATTTATTGAAATACAAAAGGTTTTGGGAATTTTATCTATTTGTTTTTCAATGTTTTGATCTTGTTTTTTCAAAATGCCGCTTCAATCATAGGTTAACAAATATTAGTCAAATAAGGCTGACTAGAAAAAACGATCGTTTTTTTTAGTCACTCCAATAACCTTCAAGTATAAGATTTTCAGTTGTTTATGTAGGTTGGCCGCTTGGGACTGACGAACTTTTTTACATAACACCCCTAATTTGTGACTTATGAATATCAATGGTTTTGCACTAGTATTATCACGCGTTAAATTTTTTAACCGTTGGATCGTCCTATTTATTGATTTATTTTTATCAATTCTGGCAACTGCTACTTCTCTGTCATTCCTGTGGTATATCCTTGGGACAGAGCTTGTAGACGATTCTCTTTTTCATATATTATTCATTTCTTTCTGCAGTAGTCTGGCAAGTTTCTTTTTGTGCCAGACCTATAAAGGTGTGATCCGGCACTCTGCATTTACAGAAGCCGGACGTCTCGCTTTATCCTCATTAATAAAGGTACTTTTCATCGTTGTTTTGGTCTACCTGACCACGACGATTCAATCTCCTCGTGAATTAGCCTTAGGAGCTGTAGTAGACTTATCCCTCACATTCTTCCTTTTAACAATACTCCGTGTCTTCATGATTGTTTTCTATACGATTATAGTCAATAGTGTATCCTTAAATCAAGGAAAACTACTGATTTATCAGGGTGATAAATCCGGGACTTTCTTGTTTGATGCTTCCCTGAGCGACAAACTGTTGTATAAAGTTTGTGGTTTTCTACGTTTTGGCGATCACACCTGTTTACGTGTAGGAAAATACAGAATTTACTCAATCAAAAAACAGGTAGACTTTAATCATTTGGTTAACAGGAAAAATATTAAAGCTGTTCTGTTTACTGACTATCATCTAGTAAAAGAAGAGAGTGAGCGTTTAGTCCGTTATTGTGAAAAAAAGAAGGTTCGTATGTTGATACTCCCTTCTGTCGATGAATTGAAGAAAGGCAGAGTTAATTTTCACAATCTTCCTGAAGTACATATAGAAGATTTATTGGGTCGTGAGGAAATCTGTATCAATATGGCTGAAATCGCCGCTTCCTTAAAAGGTAAAGTGGTTTTGGTCACCGGAGCTGCCGGTTCTATTGGCAGCGAACTCTGTCGTCAATTATGTACATTTAATCTGAAACAATTGATCTTATTCGACAGTGCTGAAACTCCCATGCATAATATACGTCTGGAACTGGAAGAAAAATTTCCTCAGGTAGAGTTTACTCCTGTAATGGGAGATATCCGAATGATCGATCGTGTAGAATCTGTTTTCTGTCGTTTTCAGCCTCAGTATGTATTTCATGCAGCCGCTTACAAGCATGTTCCTCTAATGGAAGAGAATCCTTGCGAAGCCGTTCATACGAATGTATATGGTACTCGTAATGTGGCGGATATGGCTGTCAAGTATAATGTCGATAAGTTCATTATGGTTTCTACCGATAAAGCCGTCAATCCGACAAATGTGATGGGAGCTTCCAAGCGTCTGGCAGAAATCTATGTACAAAGCCTGAGCATCGCTATCAGTAAAGGTTTGCATCCGGGTAAGACTCGTTTTATTACCACTCGTTTTGGTAATGTATTAGGCAGTAATGGCTCCGTCATTCCCCGTTTCCGTGAGCAATTAGCGAAAGGAGGTCCTTTAACAGTCACCCATCCGGACATTATCCGTTATTTCATGACGATTCCGGAGGCATGTCGTTTGGTCTTGGAAGCAGCCTTTATGGGTAAAGGTAATGAAATCTTTGTATTCGACATGGGAACCCCTGTAAAGATTGCTGATCTGGCTCGTCGTATGATTGAACTGGCAGGTCTTGTCCCCGGCGAGGATATCGAAATCCAATATACCGGTCTTCGCCCAGGCGAAAAGCTGTATGAGGAACTTCTGGCAACGAAAGAAAATACCCTTTCTACCAATAATGCCAAAATATATCGTGCCCAAGTGAGAGAATATGATTACAATGATATTTGTACGGTTATGAACCCGCTGATTACATTGGCGATTAAAGTCGATAAGATGGGAACAGTCCAAATGATGAAAGGGATTGTACCGGAGTTCAAGAGTAGGAATTCGGAGTATGAGGTGCTGGATAAGGTTGAATAATATCCTGTTGGCATTTTTTTCTTTCTTATCTATTTTCTGTTTAATCGGTCATCGGACACGAAAAAAGATCTGGTAGATGGGGCTGTGATAGTGGAAGTGGCTACCAATATACCTTCCAGCAGTTATACAAACTCTGGCGGATTGATTACGTTTTCTATTCGAAATCGTTGAAAGGTCGTGAATGCAATTCTCCGAAAACACCTTATAGCGACCATAATATGGAAGTATGGAAAGGAATAATAAATTAAATCTATTTTATAATGAAAATTGCAGTAGCAGGGACAGGTTATGTCGGTCTTAGCATAGCCACCCTTTTGTCGCAGCATCATCAAGTGGTAGCTGTCGATGTCATTCCTGAAAAAGTGGATATGCTGAATCGCAAACAGTCACCTATTCAAGATGAATATATCGAGAAATATTTGGCAGAAAAGGCGTTAGATCTAACTGCTACACTTGATGGAGCAAAAGCCTATCGTGATGCAGACTTTGTCGTAATTGCAGCCCCAACCAACTATGATCCGGTTAAAAACTATTTTGATACTCATCATATAGAGGATGTGGTTGATCTTGTTTTAAGTGTCAATCCGGATGCAGTAATGGTTATAAAGTCTACTATTCCGGTTGGATATTGTCGGAATTTGTATGTGAAATATGCTCGAAAAGGAGTAAAGAAATTAAATCTACTTTTTTCTCCTGAGTTTCTTCGTGAAAGTAAGGCCCTTTATGATAATCTGTATCCAAGTCGTATCATTGTGGGATATCCTAAAATTATTGAAAATGAGCAGTTTGTAGAGGAAAATGAAGCAATAAAAGAGATTGCTGATATCCTTGTTTTGAAAGCGGCTGCACAAACTTTCGCTGCTCTTCTACAAGAGGGAGCTATTAAAGAAGATATCCCAATACTTTTCATGGGAATGAAAGAAGCTGAAGCGGTAAAACTTTTTGCTAATACTTATTTAGCTTTACGCGTTAGCTATTTTAATGAATTGGATACATATGCAGAGGTGAAAGGATTAGATTCGCAAGCGATTATTCAAGGTGTGGGTCTTGATCCTCGTATTGGTACTCATTACAATAATCCTAGTTTTGGTTATGGTGGCTATTGCTTGCCTAAAGATACAAAACAACTTCTTGCGAATTATGCCGATGTCCCTCAAAACATGATGACAGCAATTGTTGAAAGCAATCGTACTCGTAAGGATTTTATCGCGGATAGAGTTCTTGAAATTGCAGGTACCTACAAAAGTAACAGTGATTACGCTGCTAACAAAGAAAAAGAAGTCATTATCGGCGTATACCGTCTAACGATGAAATCTAATAGTGACAATTTTCGCCAGTCTTCAATACAAGGCGTCATGAAGCGCATCAAAGCTAAAGGTGCAGTAATCATTATCTATGAGCCAACTTTGGAGAATGGGTCTACCTTTTTTGGCTCTAAGGTTATAAATAATCTTTCCGAATTCAAAGTTCAGAGTCAAGCTATCATTGCTAACCGCTATGATTCTTGTCTTGACGATGTGCAGAATAAGATTTATACTCGGGATATCTTTAAAAGAGATTAGATATGAAGAACGTTTTTGTAACAGGAGTTGCAGGTTTTATTGGTAGTAATTTATGTTTGCGTTTGTTGGCTGAACAGCCAGAAATAACAGTTATTGGAATTGATACAGTCAATGACTATTATGATGTAAACATTAAGTATTGGCGTCTTGATCAACTAACCAAGTACGATGATCGTTTTGTTTTTGTAAAAGGTAATATTGCAGACGAAGCACTTATTGACAAACTTTTTGCAAAATATAAACCAAAGATAGTTGTTAATCTTGCAGCTCAAGCTGGTGTGCGTTATAGTATTAGCAATCCTGACGCTTATATTGAAAGTAACCTCATAGGCTTCTATAATATCCTTGAAGCTTGCCGTCACAGTTATGATAATAATGCAGAAGGTGTACAGCATCTCGTTTATGCATCATCATCATCTGTTTATGGTTCGAATAATAAAGTGCCTTATTCAACTGATGATAAAGTTGATAATCCAGTATCTCTCTATGCTGCTACGAAGAAAAGTAACGAATTGATGGCACATGCTTATTCAAAACTCTATAATATACCTGTTACAGGTCTTCGATTCTTTACTGTATATGGTCCAGCAGGTCGTCCAGATATGGCATATTTTGACTTTACCAACAGATTGCTGAAGGGTGAGAGCATTAAGATTTTCAATTATGGTAATTGCAAACGTGATTTCACTTACATTGATGACATTGTAGAGGGAGTAATGCGTATTATGGCAAAGGCTCCAAAACGTCAAAATGGCGAAGACGGTTTGCCTATACCACCATACAAAATTTATAATATAGGGAATAATCGACCTGAAAATTTGCTTGATTTTGTTCAGATTCTTCAAGAAGAACTTGTTTTTTCAGGCATTCTCCCAGCAGATTATGATTTCGAAGCTCATAAAGAACTCATGCCGATGCAACCTGGTGATGTTTCTGTTACCTACGCTGACATAACTCCGCTGAGATTGGATTTTGACTTCAAACCGTCCACTTCCCTTCGCGATGGGCTCCGCGCCTTTGCGGTATGGTATAAAGAGTTTTATCTAGAGTAGATATATCGTATAAATATGTCTTTGAATAGTAAAAGAATTGCTCAAAATACAGCTTTCATGTATTTTAGAATGGCTTTAACTATATTAATAGGGCTGTTCTCTGTGAGAGTGGTACTTAGAGCGTTAGGCACTGAGGATTTTGGCATTTATAATGTGGTTGGAGGTGTTGTTACGATGTTGGCCTTTTTGAACAATGCATTGGCTTCCTCAACTCAAAGATTTTTATCTTTTGAATTAGGTAAAAACAATCAAAAAAAAATGTCTGAAATTTTTAATAATAGTCTATCTTTATATATAATGGTGGTAATGATAATTATTATTATTGCAGAAACATTGGGATTATGGTTAGTGAATTCTAACCTTGTGATACCAGAAGATAGGTTATTTTCGGCAAATTGTGTTTATCAATTCTCAATAATATCTTTTGTTTTTATTATTCTCCAATCCCCTTATAACGCTGTTATTATAGCTAGGGAGAGAATGGATGTTTATGCGTATGTTTCTATAATTGAGTCTGTTTTGAAATTAGGGATGATTTCTTCTCTTTTGTTGCTTGGTGGAGATAAATTGATTTTATATGGGGGATTTATGATGATTATTTCAGCTTCAACATTTGTATTTTACTGTGTTTTTTGTAAAGCTAAATTTCAAGAAAGCCGATTCCTATTTGAGATAAATAAAGAAGTGCTATCAGAGATAGGAGGTTTTGCTGGCTGGGGAATGTGGGGAGCTATATCTAATATTTTTAAAGGGCAAGGACTCAATATTCTATTAAATATATTTTTTGGACCAGTTGTTAATGCTGCACGTGCCATAGCCTATCAAGTGGAAGGTGCAATAAATACTTTAGTACAAAATTTTTATACAGCAGTTCGTCCGCAAATTATAAAATCTTATGCAAGTGGACATAGTGAAGAAGTAAATAAATTAATAAATATTTCAACTAGATTAGGATATTATTTGATGTTATTATTTTCGCTTATTTTTATTTTTGAAATGCAAATTATTTTATCTTTGTGGCTTGGAAAAATTCCTGATTATTCTGTTGATTTTACAAGGATGGTTTTGATTAGTCAATTGTTTATCGTATTGGCTAACCCATTGATGACGGTTATTCATGCGACAGGAAAGGTTGCTAGCTACCAATTTTGGAGTGGAGTGATATTTATATTTGTACTTCCTCTATCATATTTTGTACTTAAATTGGATAATGACTGTGTTTATCCTTTTTGTATTTTAATTATCTCTTCTATAATGTATTGGATTTTGACAGTTTACAAGTGTAAGAAAATGATAAATTTGCCTTTAGATAAATATACTAAAATGATTGGTAGAATGTTTGTTGTTACATTTATTTTAGCAAGTGGTGGTTGGTGGATATATCATTTTATGGTTGGTGGATATATTCGTTTTATGATTACAATATTATATATCCTAATTATAGGAATTCTACTTATTTATTTTATAGATTTAGATATAAATGAAAGAAGTTGTGTGAATAATTATTTGAATTTTAAGCTGAAAAAATGAGATTGAATCAAATTGATGTCCTTAAGGGTATTGGAATTCTACTAGTGATGTTAGGACATGCATTTCCTCAACGGGGGACTTTTTATGAAATAATATATAGTTTTCATATGCCTTTGTTTTTTGCTTGTTCTGGTTTTTTCTTTAGAGATAATAATATAATAAATACGACAATAAAAGATATGAAAATATTACTTATTCCGTGGGTGAGTTTCTCGTGTTTATTGATGTTTAGCGCTTTGATTATTTATGTTATAAGTCATAATTATTCGTTGTTTCAATTTGATCCAATAAATGAAAATAGTTACTGTTTGTATCATACAATTTGGTTTTTAATATGTTTATTTATAGTTAGATTTATATATAGATTAATTTTTAAGATGTGTGATGGTAAATTATTTATTATTAGTGTATTGTCTGTGGGTGGGTATCTTGCTGCATATATGTTAAATAATTACAGTTTCAATATTCCTTTTTTTATTGATAGTGCTATGGCAATGATATGTTTCTATCATTTAGGATATTTATTCAATAAAACAAATTTGTATAATAAGCATTTATCAAAGTGGTTTATTATTTGTTTGTTTTTAATTTATGTCGTTATGGTGAAACTATTACAACCTCATGTTGATATTAAAAGTAATGAATTTCCAATATATTTGATATTTTTATCATCATTACCTATATTCACTCTATATCATATTTCTTGTTGGTTTAATTCTAAATTCTTTATTTATTGTGGAACTTCAAGTTTAGTAATAATGGGACTTCATCATCCTATTTATGATGTGATATTGTTTCCAATAATGAATCGAATATTATTACCTAATAGTGTTGAATGTATGCTTATGGTTGTTATTAGTTTACCGATAATATATATATTGCAAAAATTAATAATGAAATATACACCATTTCTTATAGGAAAATTTTAGATATGAAATTACCGTTAATTACTGTTGCTCTATCTGTCTATAACGTAGAATTATATTTGAGAAAAACTCTTGATTGCATTATAAATCAGTCTTTTAAAGATATAGAGATTCTATGTATAGATGATCAGTCAACAGATGATACATATCAAATACTCGAACAGTATGCAGCCAAGGATGAGCGATTTAGACTTATACGACAATCTAAAAACTGTGGTTTGTCTGTTTCACGTAATACAGCTATTGCTCAAGCAAAAGGCGACTATATTTGGATGATAGATGGTGATGACCTATTTGAACTTGATTTGCTTGAAAAAGCATATAGTACGGCTATAAATAATCATGCTGATATTACTATTTGGGATTACTGTGCGTTTGAAAAAAGATCTGACTTGAATAAAAAATCCGGTTTTAAGACTTGTCTTTGTGGGGTAGATACAACTGATTATAAGCGTTTGCTTCAATTACCTTCGTTTATGTGGATTCGTTTGTTTAAATTAGATTACTTGAAACAACTCAAAGTTCATTTCACTCCAGGGCTGACGAAGCAGGATATTCCTATTAATTGGCTGACATTAACACATAAGCCAAAAGTTGCGATTGTTCCTGAAGTACTTGCTTATTATCGTATGAGGGCTACATCTACTACAAATCGGAAAGGAAAAAGTCTATTTTCATTATATAAGGTAATGGATATTGTAGGTGAAAACTTAAAAGTTGATGGGCTTTATGAGGAATATCATGATGAGTACCTGATATCTCGTTTAGAACTTCTTCAAGGTATGTATGATTTTATTGTACCTAAGTTGAAGGATGAAGCGATGTCCATAGTTATGGATAAATGTGCCGAATCTGATGTGAGAGAATTCCTTATTACAAAGTCATATTTACTTACTAAGCGTACACAGTTGTTTTACAAGATGCTGAATGGCAATCTCTTTGCTGAAATTCAATATAAGGGTCTGATGGGAATCCGTAGTATCTATCGTTTCATAAAAAAGTAAGAGCGCTATGAAAGTGTTGATAATAAATGGTATAATGAATCTCGGTGGAGCAGAGGTGATGTTAATGGAGATATTTCGTCACAGGCCTAACGATGTGGAAATGTATTTTCTTCTTAATGAACGTCCTATTGATAAGGGGATACGTGGTGTTTTTGATGATGAAATAGAGGCACGAGGAGGTAAAATATTTCATATCGGATCTCAAGGTTCATTAGGACCATCAAAGTATATCAAGGAAATGCAACGCATTATTTCTGAGATAAAGCCTGATATAGTACATACGAATTTGAATGCTAAAAATGGTTTTATCTCATTTGCGGTAAGAAAAGCAGGGGTGAGGAATATTATTTCTCATTGCCATGCTGATATCAAGTTTCGAGGTTCATTTGTAAGCCGTATGTTGAATGAGATAGAAGTGTTGGTCCAGAAGTTTTTGATATCTCACTACTGCAATGCTTTTTGGGGTTGTTCAGAAGAAGCAAATCGACGCTTGTATTGGCCTTGGGTGCGTACAAAAAGTGTTGTTGTGAACAATGCTATAGATACAGAGAAGTATTTTATGATTGATAAAAGGGCTGTTAAAGTTTTACGTGCAAGTTATAATTTGCCTGAAAAGTGTATTGTTTTGGGTAATGTTGGACGCATAGTACGTCACAAGGGAATTGCTTTCATTCCCGAGGTGATGTTTGAGCTTAAGAAGCATAATGTAGATTCGGCATTTGTAATCGTTGGTCGTCCTGATGAACAAGACTACATTGACGAGATGATGATAAAAGCAAAAAGATTTGGGGTTGCTCATCGTATAATTATGCTAGGTGAACGAAATGATATTCCTGTAGTGATGAGC
>OMGR01000818.1_pt1 | contig 17442 bp, 16 predicted proteins | sample 1646061 | NCBI WGS metagenome assembly OMGR01 (sample SAMN05578583, study PRJEB25193) | human gut metagenome | biome: Human Microbiome; feature: human-associated habitat; material: feces | host: Homo sapiens | place: USA:Birmingham | reverse complement strand
AGATTTGTATATCCATTGAAATGAATACCTTTGCTTTCATAGTATGAACCAAAATTCATTAATTATGAAAGACAAAGGAGAAATCATTGTTTATCAGTCGGATACCACTTTGCAACTGGAGGTGAGAATGGAAGACGAAACCGTTTGGCTGACTCAGGCACAGATGGTTGAATTGTTTCAAAGAGATGTATCTGTTATATCTCGGCACATAAATAACATATTCAAGGAAGGTGAACTCGAAAAGAAAAGCAATTTGCATTTTTTGCAAATTGCAAATTCTGATAAACCTTTAACGTTGTATAGTCTGGATGTCATTATTTCTGTTGGTTATCGTGTAAAATCACAAAGAGGTACCCAATTCAGAATATGGGCTAACAAAATTTTAAAAGACTATATGCTCAAAGGATATGTTCTTACTCAGCGTATAGATAAAATAGAGCAAACCCTTTCAGAACAGGTTGATAAGTTGATCTCACATGATAATATGTTAGCCGATCACAACAAGAAGATCGACTTTTTCATCAAAACATCCCTGCCTCCGGTAGAAGGTGTTTTCTATGACGGTCAGCTTTTCGATGCTTACAAGTTCGCATCCGACTTGATCCGCACGGCTACAAAATCTCTTATCCTGATCGATAATTATATAGATGACACAGTACTGACTCTTTTCACCAAACGCATTCCAGGAGTTAGCGTAACTATTTACACCGCCCAAATCTCCAAACAGTTATCTTTGGATCTACAGCGTCATAACGCGCAGTACGAGCCAATCGATATCCGTCAGTTCAAACAATCACACGATCGTTTCCTGATCATAGACGAAAAGGAACTTTACCATATCGGTGCTTCCTTAAAGGATTTAGGCAAGAAATGGTTCGCTTTCTCTAAAATGCAATTGGATATAAAAGAGGTACTAAAGCATTTATAAGAATATCCTGTTTTCCCCCGACATGTCATATATCGTTCTTTGACATGTTGGGGTTTAGAAATAGTGACAGGTTCCATTTTGGAACATATGGGTTATGGCGGAAAATGACCTTATCATACTTATAATCTAAATATAGAATTAAGTATTTCTGTTTTTATTGTTTATATTTGCCGTAATTGTATAACTAAAATATATATAACTATGGCAAAAATTACAGTAAAAGACACAGAAGTGACAGTCATCAAAGTACAGAATGAAGATTATATCTGCATTACAGATATGGCAAAAGCAAAAGGGAATGAAGCACGTGCTGCAGATATAATAAAAAACTGGATTCGGAATCGTAGCACATTGGAATTTCTTGGAACATGGGAAATGATGTACAATCCGGATTTTAAAGTGGTCGAATTCGACCACTTTAAAATGGAAGCAGGATTACATACCTTTGTATTAAGTACCAATATGTGGATTGAGAAAACAAATGCAAAAGGGCTTTGTGTTAAAAATGGCCGATATGGCGGTACATTTGCTCACAAAGATATTGCTTTTGAATTTGGGTATCCTGAAGTAGTTTAAAAAGAGACTTGACTTATCACTTTTCTGAACCCCTCATCATCTGAACAAACAGATGTTGGGGGATTTTTATTTTCCCCCGACTGCTAGTATTAATTATTAAAAACGAAAGATTATGTCTGATATTAAATTATATGCCGATCTATATGATAACGCATTAACAGAAAAAGAGGGTGATTGCGTAGCACGCCCACGTATCAACGGAACCCTTCATAACGCCGACATTGCACGGCGTATCGTAGAGAAGAGAACGGAATATCGTGCCGAAACCATTGAGAATATCCTGCGTATGGCTGACGATGAGAAGTCGCTGGCCATCGCCAGCGGTATGAGCGTGGTGGACGGCGTAGGGCAATATATCGTGCAGATCAAAGGCGTTTTTGCCAAAGCGACCGATCCTTTCGATGCGGAGAAACATATGCTGACTGTCGCTTATACCTCCGGGAAGACACTGCGCAAGCGATTGCTCGAAACCGAAGTGGTGACGAATGGCGCCGCCACCGTAGGTCCGGTGATCGGTGGCCTCACCGACTCCTCAACCGGTAAGGACGACGGGACATTCACTCCCGGCATGCCGATCGTGGTAGGTGGCAGCAATATCAAGATCAGCGGAACGAACGAAGCCAACGGTTTCTATTTCGTCCCGGCGGCAGAAGGAAGCACACCGGTCAAAGCAAAAGTTATCGTACATAACAACCCGTCGCAACTCACCGTTATGGTCCCCGCCGATCTGGCTGCCGGTGACTACTACATCAGCATCACGACCCAATATGGCCGCACCGCTAACGTAAAAGAACCACGTACGTACAAGTACCCGATTTTATTGAGTACCGCCGGTTCCGGTGAAGGTGAAGGCGGAGGAGACCGTCCCGAAATAGAGTAACGTTTGTGAGGCCCCGTCCGTCCTGCAACGGAGCCGCTGTCAGTCGTTCGTCGGAGTAACTGTCCGATAGCCGTCTGACTGGCTGTCCGCCGAAGGACGGACGGACCTTCAACAGAAGTTTTTTATAACTAAAAACAAAAAGACATGAGACAGATAAAAATACAACATTGGATCATACTATTCTTCCTGCCGCTCCTCACCTGGTCCGGCTGCAATGTGGAAGAGATCGACCGGGGAAACGGAGCTCCGCTGCCCGCTGGGGTAACACGGCTCGTGGCAACGGTGCGCCAGGGCGTACAGACGCGTGCCGTGGGCGACCGGCTGAACGATGCCACCATCAACGAGAAACGGGTGGACCGTCTCGCCTTCTTCGTCCACACCGAGGCGGAAGGTATGCAGGTGTACGAACCCGCCAAAAGCGGCGAGACGTACGAGGACTTTCCGAACAAAGTACGGCTGGAGGCAGTAGACCCTGCCGATCCGGCAAAGGGTTATACCGCTACCGTGGACCTGACGGCCGGTGCGGGCTACGAAGCTGACGTTATCGTCGTGGCAAACCTGCCGGAGGATTACGATTACAGCCAGATCATCTCCTGGCAGGGAGTGCTCGACAGTGTGACGGTGGGGACATTTACGCCGTCGATGCCACTCTGTACGGGCAATGGAGGTGCGGGAAAAGACTATGCTTTCGTCATGTACGGTTCCACGATTGTCGCATTGCACAAGGAGAAGGAAGAGGTATTCAACCTTTCGCTGGAACGTCTGACCGCACGCATCGACATCACCAACGAGGCGTATGTCGCCGGCATGGAGACGGACGATACGAAAAACGGTTTTATGCTGACGAGTGTACGTATCCTGCATGCCCGTCCGCAAAGTTATATCGTACCGCAGATGGACTATGTATCACCGGACGTCCTGACGGTAAGCGACTGGATGGCTCCTACCGATTCGATCCGCCTGTATAAAGTAGAGTCGGCCGACAAGGCTACGGACGTGACCGACGGCACACCTGACGAGAAGGCGACCGCCACATGCCAACGTGTCTGGCACTCCCTCTATACTTACGAGAACCACGAGACGGAACATGCTCCGACAAGTCTGGAGATCAAGGGTAAATTCCGCGGCAAAGAGATAACACGACAGATTCCTTTCGTGGTGACCGATGTCGACGGTATCACGAAAAAACCTGTTCCTATCGTTCGTAACCATCGTTATCTGGTGCAGATAAGTCCAGCCCAGGGAGAAACGGATATCACGTATAAGGTAACTGTCGGCGAGTGGAATGCGGTAGATACGGTGAATGTGCAGCCAAACCAGGATCAGCCCCCGGTAATGAGCGATTATTCGGCTACAGGAGCAACGGCGGTTTTTGGAGATCCGGCTGCGCCCGATAGCCTTTTGTTTGCAGCGGCAGCGGATGGCACTATATCCTTCAAGGCGGCCTGCCCGTTCGATATAAAAGTTTCTGTTGATTATGCATCCGATGCAGATAAAGCTAGCGGTGAATGGTTGAAGATAACCGATATCAGCGATGCGACGATCACCAAGGCGGGTGCCACGATAGAGCGTACGTTTACCATCAAAGTAACAAAAAACGATGCACCGGATGCCGGCCTTGTCAACCGGGGCTATATCCTGATTGCCAATGCCGGAAACTGGTCGGCCATCGATACGATTACAGTTTTCCAGGGGGCGAATATAGCTTATGGCGATACCCGTTTTGCTGCGATCCCAATGGGTTCGGCGAATGGTCATGACGTGGTTTGGGCTCCGGTGAATGTGGGGGCTACTGAAATCGCAACGAATGTGATCAAGGATGCTGATATTCAAAATGACGATGAGAAACGAAGTAATGACAGGCAATGTGGTTACTATTTTCAGTGGGGCAGGAAAGTTCCGTTTACATATGGTGGCGAGACAATCGACCTGGCTCCTTCGGGAACAACTTTATCTATGTATGCAGAGGCCACAAAACCGGATTATACGTATGCGGATAAATTTATAATGGATAATAATGCCTGGTTTAGCGATTATTCCTCATTCGGAAAAAACTGGCCGAGAGAAAACGATCCGTGTCCTGCAGGATGGAGGGTGCCGACAAAAGAGGAATTGCAGATTATCTATGATCAGAAACCCTTAACCCTGACGGATGGGGTATGGACTTCTGCGACAACACCGGCTTTTGTTTTGCCTGCCGCAGGAGACCGAGTTTATAATACGGGTAAATCAGAAGCTCGGGGAACAACGGCAGTGTATTGGTCTTCCACCTTCGAGTCCGGAAAAGCTTTCCGATTGAATACCGATCCTGTTTTAGCATCTCGCGATTTAGCTCCGGGCTATTCCGTCCGTTGCGTAAAAGAGTAACCTTTCCCCTCTCCGAGAGGGGGCAGGGGGTGTGTGAATTTAACTAATTAAGACAAATGAAAATGAAACATTATCTATACCTGCCGGTCCTGTTGTTGACCGGTATTTTCCTCGGAGGTTGTTCCGAGGATCAGATCAACGGGAAAGAAGATCCTGTGGTGGCTGCCGAGGGGGCACGTTTGCAAGTTTCTTTCCGTAACGGCACGACGACACGTGCTATCGGCGACCCGTTTGCCGCAACCGCTGAAGAAAAGAAAATCAACAAACTCTCTTTCTATGTCTATCCGGACAAAGAAGCGGATAAAGAACTGGTTCCGTTCCAACGTTATGTTTTCGATATGACGGAAGTGACCGTCGATAACCCGTTGGAGAAAGACAGTGTAACGATCAAACAGCTGGACGACGGACAATATACCTGCGAATTTATCCTGCGCGAAGGAGCCGGTTTCAACTGCTGTATCGTGACACTGGCAAACCTGCCGGACGAGTTCGACCTGACAAATAACCTGAACACATATACGAATTTGCAGAAGACTTTGCTCGATGTTTCTACGATGCCCTGTATCCCTTCGGCCACACCGAAAGACGATGGGAAATACGGTCTGCCGATGTATGCCGAAGACCACCGGATGATCCGTAAGTCGATGACCACCGATGTCAGCTTCCAGATGCAACGCCTGGCTGCCCGCATCGACATCAGCAACCGGGCTTACAACAAGGATGAAAAAGAGAAGGGATTCGTATTGGAATCGGCCCGGGTGATCAACGCCAAACGGCAAAGCTACGTGATACCAGCCACAGAGGAACCGTGGACAGCAGCTTGCCTGACTACCGATTATGACTGGGTCGGCAATACGACTCCCGGCGTGAACGATAAGATAGTTGTCGTCGCCCCCACTGCCGGTAACGGCATCGACGAAGTGGACGCAACGATGGCTACAGGCAGTATAGAACAACGTCTCTGGCACGAACTCTACGTTAGCGAGAATGATGATGCCGACGAAGCTACAGCAACGACAGTAGAGATAAAAGGCTTATTCCGTAACGCTCCTTTCAGCCGGATCATCCCGTTTGTCAACAAAGACAAAACTGCGGTAACGATCGAACGTAACCACCGCTACCTGATCCTGATCAATCCGGCTCCGGACCAGACGGATGTCACCTTCAATATCCAGGTAACCGACTGGGATGCGGTAGATACAGTACAAGTGAAACCGACACAGAAGGTAGCACCGGAGATATCGGACGTTGTCTGTACGGGTACGGATTGCAGTTATGACGACACAGACAAAAAGACCGTCAGCGCCTCCGCAACCGGTACGGATGCAGCTTTCACTTTCACGGCTGTCTGTCCCTTCGATTCGGATACGAAAGTGGTTTACCCGGAGGATTACACCGGAAACGAATGGGTCGGAGTAATCCAGGGTAATTCTGTCGAGACAAAAGCATCGACCGGAATCAAACGTTCCTACACCGTCAACCTGACCGGGCAGGATGATCCCGCCACGGCGGTCGAACGTTCTGCTTTATTATTGATCCGTAATGTCGCCAATGCGACAGCCCGCGATACGATCTATATCCGGCAAACAATAACAACAATGCCGTAACCAAAAAGAATATGAATAAATCAGACTTGATAAAATCTATCTCCAACCGCACGGAATATACCGAAACGGTTTGCCGGAATATGGTAGAAGCGTTGATGGCGACACTGGCAGAGGAACTGGACGAGGGGAATGGGATCGTGTTGCAAGGCTTCGGTTCGTTCTCACCCTGGCATCAGACCGGACGTGCAGGCCGCAACCCGCGAACAGGCAAAACCTGCATGATCACTCCCAGAATAAGCGTCAAGTTCAAACCGGGAAAACTGTTATTGAGGAAGCTCAATAAGAAGTAAAAAAGGGCAGCGTCTTCATATGGCGCTGCCCTTTCTCTTTTATCTGTTTTTATCAGGTCATCCTTTCACGATCTCTTCTTTTTCCTTATCCCAATACATCGTACGTCCTTCCAGATAAGCATGTGTACCCATGTGGGCAGTCATGGCTTCCTGAAATGCAGCATCGATGTTACAGCTGGGTTGTTTTCCCTGGCGGATACATTCCAGCCATTCGCGGATATGGAGGTGAGTCGTGTCATAACGCTTACCGCTTACATATGTATAAAGCAGACCGCGTTGAGCGAAGTACAACTCCGTAGGCGACGTAATGGCATCCACCGAATTTTGTCCCGGTATATAGGTATAGAACGGTTCGTTCGGTTTGATGATCCCCTTGTCGATCTTGTCTTTATAAATCTCGGAAGCAGGATCAGCCTTTAATGTGATCGTATTGGACAATTCCATCTGGGCATCGTGTCCCATGATCACTTTTCCACGCGGACGGTTGCTTGCCAACGTGGCACTATACAACATCGTCATATCGCGGTCGGGAAATTCAAAGGTGGTCTGCAATACATCCGGCACGGTACGTCCGTCCTTAAAGAAATAAACACCACCGGAAGAGGTAGCCGAATGAGGAATACCTACACCGAATATCTGGTTGATCGCATCATATTCGTGTGTCAGCAAGTCACCGCTCAGTCCCGTACTGTAATCCCACCAGCAACGCCAGCGGAAAAAACGTTCCAGGCTGAATTTGTCGCGGGGATCAGGACCGATATACCGCTGCAGGTTGTTCGATGTCATATAGTCGGTATATTCCTTGATACGTTCTTCCGGTCCCTCGAACTGTTTCCAGTCGATCGTATCGGGAGAAGCACCTTCTATCAGCGGATAAACCCAGGCTCCGTTCGGATCGTTACGGTTGGTACAAACCTCGATCAACGAAACTTTACCGATCAGCCCCTTGTCGATAATCTCCTTGGCACGGATATAACTGTCGGTCTGTCGTCCCTGATGACCTAACTGGAACACGATACCGGTCTCCTTCACCACCTGACGAACCGCATACGTTTCGGGAACCGTCCATGAAAGCGGTTTCTCTACATAGACATGCTTACCGGCTTTGGCTGCTTCCATCGCCATCGTACTGTGCCAATGGTCGGGAGTAGCAATGATCACGGCATCGATATCGTCTGCCGCCAACAGTTCTTTATAGGTTCTGTAACGTGTCGGACGTTTACCGAACTTGCCGTTCGAACCTTCCCTGTGAATATTAGAAGCCGTCAGTGCAGCCGCTTCGCCGTACACATCGAAGATATCGCATACGCCGGTCACTTCGATATTCAGGTCGTCCTGTTCCAGGAACTGCTCGTAACGTTTATCTTTACTATCATTTTTAGCCCCTTCGATCAATCCGTCGATCCAGGAAGGTTCGGCAAAACCTGCCGCACGCATCAACTGCTTACCGCGGATACCGAAACCGATCATCCCGATACGTATCTTTTTCCCATCCGGCTGGGCGGGGATCATACGATGTTCCTGATCGAAACGGAAAGCGCTACCCAGGCTCTTCGACTCCTTATCATGTTTCTGTTTCCTGTAGACGCCATAGCCCAACGCACCCAGCACAGGGATGGTTGCCAATGTTTTCAGGGCATTACGGCGGCCTTCCGATTCAGGCCCTTTATTATCTTTCGGAGTATTGTTATTGTTCTCTGTTGCCATGATATTACATTAATTTGAGTTTAGACAATAAGGGGATCGCTTTTTTCAGGTAACGGTCCAGCCCGATAATATGAGAGGTGGGGAAAGCCAACAGTACCGCCAGCGCAGCCATCTCGACCAGATTCTTGTCTATCCACAGATATGAACCTTCAAACGGCATCATATATTGTGCACCGATAAAAGAAGGGTGGGAAAGGTAATAAAACGCAAGCAATATCATTGCTCCGATAGAAGAGAGTTTGCTGAAAGCACCTGTTATCAGTCCGAGACCGATTAACAGCAGCGCCCATTCATTCAGCGCATTAACCATGTTCATCATAGCCGGATCACTAGCCAATCCAGCAAAAAAGTCAGACATAAAACCTTTGGAATCCAGGAGGTAAGGAAGCGATGTCCATTTAGGATTCAGGATCTTCACCAGTCCTTCGTAGGCAAAATGCCAGCCAATGAATAATCGCAGGACAACCATCGCGGTCAGCTGCGCAGAAGTGTAAGAATCTTTCTGTATCATTTCATGTATTTGATTTAACCTCGCAAATATAGGGATAAAATCCGGAGATAAAAGAAATGAAAAGATTTATGATACTACAACTTGCTACATTTAACCAAAATTTTGCTGCTATCGGCTAGTGTCGTAGCAAAAAGATACACATTTCCCCCATCCGTTATCTTTGTTCGTTTGCGTAATTCTTCGACGGACAACGGAAAATTGCGGACAGTCATATTCGCCTGAGGGATGTCTTTGGATAAACTTTTACATAGTTTTCCGGAAAAAGGATAGACCTCCTCGACAACGAAACATCTGCCGGGAAAGTCTTCGACCACGGTATCCGAGGTGTAGAGATGGCTGCTTACATGCAGTTTCGCCAATCCAAAACGGACAGCCACACTCTTAAAAGCTCCGGCTTTCAGTAAAGAAGCATTGGGTTCGTAAAAGAAACGACCGATCCGATCCGCCAACTGTAAAATCTCGGAACGTTCATCCTGTAATGTAAAAGCAAAAGCCTCCTCCCTCCCACTGCTATCATAATTAATACAATGGATAACCGGTAACGTAACAGCAGTCTCGCATTCCATAACAAATAAAAGTTCCTTACATTCATTCTTTACGGACAGGACATGTACCTCTGTCGTCCCAGGCAGCAATTCGAGGGTTTGCCGAATATCGGCCATGGGGGATAACTTCGCTATTACTTTGGGAGCATGCCGGAAGAGTTCGGGTAAAAGTGCCGGTAAATCCGGTTCGCAATCCTGCAAGGCATAAACACGCTTATTGCCTTCACCGCGACGGGCCGGATCGATATAAAAGGCATCGACCCGGGGTAAACGGGAAGCCAATTCCGAACTGTCGCCTTCCACAACAGTGATATTATCAACCCCAAGGGCGGAAAAATTATTGCGCGCCGCATCACAGTAGGCGGGGAAACGTTCTATATAGGTGATCTGGCGGGCTTTTCGGGAGAAATAATAACTGTCGATTCCCAAACCGCCGGTCAGATCGCATAAGGTATCGCTTTCAGCAACCAGCCGTTGTTTATACAAAGCCGTCTGCTCGGACGAACACTGTTCGGCGGATATCTTCGAAGGAAACAACAAGGCATCGTTGGCATACCATGAAGGCAACTTCTCCCTGATCTGGCGGCGGGCAGCTATCTGGTCTGCCGCAAAAGGAACATCGATCGAGGGATAGCGGGAAGCACTCAACAAGAGACGAGTCAGATCATCCCCTGCATGCTCTTTTACAAATTTCCGGAACTCTTCAGTCTGTTTCATTCCGCAAAGATAAGAAGAATTACCGTATGTAGATTTTTTCAAAAAAAAGTAGCGAATCATTTGCAGTTTGTCAGAGAATATCTATATTTGCTGCCGTAATAACAAAAAAAGCAATGAGAACATTTATAGTAAATACATTTTGGTGGTGGCGCTCTTTACTCCTCAAACGGTCGTAAGGAACGCAGTCCTGTGTATATACTAGAGAAAGATATCATAGAAAGGTCTGTCGCACTTGCGACAGGCCTTTTTTCTTTTAAAGCATTTACGAAATACAATTAAAACAACATAGCAAAAAGATGAAAACGTATCAAGTTGACAAAAACGGTTATTATGGAGAGTTCGGCGGAGCGTATATCCCCGAGATACTTCACCAGTGTGTCGAAAAGTTACAGAACACGTATCTGGAAGTACTGGAAAGTGAGAGCTTCAAACAGGAGTTCAATCTGTTACTCCGCGATTATGTAGGCCGCCCCTCTCCCCTTTACCTGGCCAAACGGTTAAGCGAAAAGTATGGCTGCAAGATCTATCTGAAACGGGAAGACCTGAATCATACGGGTGCCCATAAAATCAATAACACGATCGGGCAGATCTTGCTGGCACGCCGCATGGGTAAAACACGTATCATCGCAGAAACAGGCGCCGGACAGCATGGAGTAGCTACTGCTACCGTCTGCGCCCTGATGAACATGGAGTGTATTGTCTATATGGGTAAAACGGACGTGGAACGCCAGCATGCCAATGTACAGAAGATGGAGATGCTCGGTGCAACGGTCGTTCCGGTCACTTCCGGCAATATGACCCTGAAAGACGCGACGAACGAAGCGATCCGCGACTGGTGTTGTCATCCTTCCGATACGTATTATATCATCGGGTCTACCGTAGGCCCTCATCCTTATCCCGATATGGTTGCACGCCTGCAATCCGTTATCAGCGAAGAGATAAAAAAACAATTACAGGAAAAAGAAGGACGGGATCATCCGGATTATCTGATCGCTTGTGTAGGGGGAGGCAGTAATGCTGCCGGGACCATTTACCATTTTGTCGATGACGAACGAGTGAAGCTCGTGCTGGCGGAAGCCGGAGGAAAAGGGATTTGTTCGGGTCAGAGTGCCGCTACTATCCAATTGGGAAAGAAAGGTATTATCCACGGGGCACGGACCCTGGTGATGCAAAACGAAGACGGGCAGATAGAAGAACCTTATTCGATCTCCGCCGGACTGGATTATCCGGGCATCGGTCCGATCCATGCGAATCTTTCCGTTACTCACCGGGCTTCTATCCTGGCTGTCGACGACGATGAAGCGTTGGAAGCGGCTTTCGAGCTGACACGGCTGGAAGGGATCATTCCTGCATTGGAAAGTGCGCATGCGCTGGGAGCACTCAGTAAGGTGAACTTCAAACCGGAAGACGTAGTGGTATTGACCGTTTCCGGACGTGGAGATAAGGATATGGATACGTATATTGAATACAAAAACAGAAAGTAACCGATGAAAAATTATCATTTCAAAACTATAAGCAAGCAGGTATTAGGCGACCTGCATACCCCCGTAAGTATTTATCTGAAAGTACGGGATATCTACCCGGAGTCGGCATTACTGGAAAGTTCCGACTTTCATGGAAATGAGAACAGCCTTTCTTTCATTGCTCTCTGTCCGCTAGCCAGTATCGGTATCAACAACGGTGAGAGCACAGCGGTTTTCCCCGACGGAAGCCGGGAGGTCACCCCTCTTACCGAAAATTACAACGTGGCAGATGCGATGAATGCCTTCCTTAGCCGTTACAGCATTGAAGGGGCGGATAAAAAAGTTTGCGGATTATTCGGTTACACGGCATTCGACGCAGTCCGTTACTTTGAAAATATCCCGGTGATGGAAGCTCACCACGAAGAGAACGATGCTCCCGATATGCTATACATTTTATATAAATACATCCTCGTATTCAACCATTTCAAAAACGAACTGACACTGGTCGAACTGCTGCAGGAAAACGAACAAAGCAACCTGCAGGAAATAGAGACACTGATCGAAAACCGTAACTATGCCTCCTATAACTTCCAGACTTCCGGACCGGAGACGTCTCCCATCACCGACGAAGAATACAGAGCATCGGTTCGCGAAGGGATCAAACATTGCCTGCGCGGCGATGTCTTCCAGATCGTACTCAGCCGTCGTTTCGAACAACCGTTCAAAGGGGATGATTTCAAAGTATATCGTGCATTGAGAAGTATCAATCCTTCGCCTTACCTGTTCTATTTCGACTTCGGCGGCTTCCGTATCTTCGGTTCCTCTCCTGAAACGCATTGCAAAGTGACGGACAGTCATGCCAGTATCGACCCGATCGCCGGAACAGCCTTCCGTACCGGAAATGTAGCCCTGGATAAACAGCGTACCGAAGCACTGCTTGCAGATCCGAAAGAGAATGCCGAACATGTGATGCTGGTAGACCTCGCCCGCAACGACCTGAGCCGTAATGCTCACAACGTACAGGTCGATTTCTATAAAGAAGTGCAATACTACAGCCATGTGATCCATTTAGTTTCCCGTGTCAGCGGTGAAATAAATATCGACAGCAATCCGGTGAAAACATATATCGACACCTTTCCGGCAGGAACCCTCAGCGGTGCCCCGAAAGTGCGTGCCATGCAACTGATCACGGATATCGAGAAACACAACCGGGGAGCCTACGGCGGTTGTATCGGATTTATCGGCCTGAACGGCGATCTCAATCAGGCGATCACCATCCGTACATTCGTAAGCCGCGGCAACGTATTATATTACCAGGCAGGTGCCGGTATCGTAGCCAAAAGCAACGACGAACGGGAACTGCAGGAAGTGAACAACAAGCTAGGCGCTTTGAAAAAGGCAATCGACCTGGCAGAAAAACTGAAGAATTGAAAACAAACAACATTATGAGCAAGATATTATTATTCGATAATTACGATTCCTTCACTTATAATTTATTACACATTCTGAAGGAACTAGGTGCAGATGTTGAAGTACACCGCAATGATAAAATATCACTGGAAGAAGTGGACCGTTTCGACAAGATACTCCTTTCACCCGGTCCCGGCATTCCCGAAGAGGCAGGTATCCTGCTTCCTCTGATCCGCAGATATGCCCCGACAAAAAGCATCCTGGGTGTTTGCCTGGGTGAACAAGCCATCGGCGAAGCTTTCGGAGCAACCCTGATCAATCTGACAGACGTACACCACGGTGTTTGTTCCGATATAAAAGTAATAGCTAAAGAACCGCTGTTCGCCGGACTGGAACCCGGATTCCGTGCCGGACGTTATCACTCCTGGGTCGTATCACGCGAGAATTTCCCTGATTGCCTGGAAATAACAGCCGAGGATATGGAAGAGAAACAGATCATGGCTTTACGCCACCGTACTTACGACGTAAGGGGCATTCAGTTCCATCCGGAATCCGTACTGACTCCCAAAGGAAAAACTATCATAGAAAATTGGTTGAACACAGTTTCACTATGAAGAAACAAACAACGCCTCCTAAAGATAATTTATAAAAGAAGAAGAGTTATGAAAGATATATTATACAGATTATTCGAACATCAGTATCTGGGACGGGATGAAGCACGGCAGATACTTCAAAATATGGCGGCCGGACAATATAACGATTCACAGATTGCCAGCCTGATCACCGTCTATCTGATGCGTAACATCGCCGTAGAGGAATTGAGCGGATTCCGCGAAGCACTGCTCGAAATGCGGGTTCCGGTCGATCTGTCGGATTACAAGCCTATCGACATTGTCGGGACAGGCGGTGACGGTAAAAACACGTTCAATATAAGTACAGCCTCCTGCTTTGTTGTTGCGGGAGCGGGTTACAATGTGGTAAAACATGGTAACTACGGAGCAACTTCCGTCAGTGGGGCAAGTAACGTCATGGAGCAACATGGCGTGAAGTTCACGAACGATATCGACAAACTGCGTCAGAGCATGGACGCCTGCCATATCGCTTATCTGCATGCTCCGCTGTTCAACCCGGCATTAAAGGCTGTAGCTCCGGTACGTAAAAGCCTGGGAGTACGTAGTTTCTTCAATATGCTCGGCCCGCTGGTAAATCCGGTAATGCCTGCTTATCAGCTGCTAGGTGTATATAACCTGCCGTTACTCCGCCTGTACAGCTATACTTATCAGGAAAGCGGAACACGCTTTGCAGTCGTTCACAGCCTGGACGGGTTCGATGAAATATCGCTGACGACAGAGTTTAAGGTTGCCATGCCGGAGAAAGAAAAGCTTTATACACCGGAAATGCTGGGCTTCACCCGTTGTACGGAAGCGGACCTCGACGGAGGCCAGACTGTCGAAGATGCCGCCCGCATTTTCGATAGTGTAATGCACAACATGGCAACTCCGGCACAAAAGAATTGCGTGATCGCTAATTCCGCTTTTGCCATCCAGGTAATCTGCCCTGAAAAGAAGATAGAAACCTGTATCGACGAAGCCCGCGAATCGTTGGAAAGCGGTAAGGCTCTAGCAACATTAAAGAAGTTTATTTCATTAAACAATTAACTATGAAAGATATATTACAAGATATCATAGCCAACAAACGTATTGAAGTAGACCGCCAGAAACAAGCCGTCCGTCTTCAAACTCTGCTGGCATTGGGCGGTGAGCGTCTGGAACGTACCACCTACTCGATGCGTGCGTCACTGGCGGCTTCCCCATCCGGTATCATCGCCGAGTTCAAACGCAAAAGTCCGTCAAAGGGGTGGTTACATCCTGATGCAGCCGTTGCAGAGGTAATCCCTGCCTATAAGGAAGCCGGGGCATCGGCCTGTTCTATCCTCACCGACCCGCAGTTCTTCGGCGGTTCGCTGGGTGACCTGTGCGCGGCACGTAAACTGGTCGATATCCCACTGTTGCGGAAAGATTTTATCATCGATGAATACCAGCTTTATCAAGCCCGCGTCATGGGGGCCGATGCCGTCCTGCTGATCGCCGCCTGCCTCACACCGGACCAATGTCTGGAGCTGGCAGAACTGGCACACACACTGCAACTGGAGACCCTGCTGGAAATCCACAGCGAAGCAGAGTTGGATTATCTGAATCCGCATATCGACATGCTGGGGGTGAATAACCGCAACCTCGGAACCTTTCACACCGATGTAGCGAACTCTTTCCGCCTGGCAGAGAAAATGCAGGAGATAGTCAAAGAAAAAGACCTTGCTCCTCTTCTGGTCTCAGAAAGTGGTATTTCATCGACAGAGACAGTCTCTCAATTACGTGAAGCCGGTTTCCGAGGCTTCCTGATCGGCGAAACATTTATGAAAACCGAGCAACCGGGCGAAACCCTGGCTGCCTTTATCGGAGGTCTGCCATGCTGATCAAAGTCTGTGGCATGAGGGATCCGGAAAATATCCGGCAGGTGGCAGGGACAGGGATCGATTGGATGGGATTCATCTTTTACGCTCGCTCCGCTCGCTCAATTGACAGTAGACAGTGGACAGTGGACAGTTTAAAGAAAACTGACAGCCCCTCCAACTGTCATCTGTCAACTATCATCTGTCAACTGTCAACTGTCAACCGTCAACTTAAAAGAGTCGGTGTCTTCGTCAATGCGACTCCCGAATACATGATGGAAACAGCCAATCTGTATAAGCTCGACTATTTACAGTTGCATGGTAATGAATCACCTGACACATGTTACGCACTGCAAAAGCGGGGCTATGCAATCATCAAAGCATTCTCTATCGCTTCGGCCGATGACCTGACTTCCACGACCAAATATGAAGGACGTGCCGACTATTTCCTGTTCGACACCAAATGCAACAGTTATGGTGGTTCCGGTAAACAATTCGACTGGTCGATACTCGCTTCTTACAAAGGAAACACACCGTTCCTGCTCAGCGGTGGCATCGCTCCTGACAGTGTAGATGCCGTCAGGAATTTCCGGCATCCCCAACTGGCAGGTATCGACCTGAACAGTGGGTTTGAGACCGAACCGGGCATGAAGGATGCAGAAAAGATAAAAATGTTTATAGATAAGATAAAGAAATAATAAAAAGATAAGAATATGAATCGTATTACAAACTTATTCGAAACAAAAAAGAACGGCATCCTGTCCGTTTATTTTACAGCCGGTTATCCGCAGTTGAACGATACGGTAACCATTCTGAAAGAGTTGGAAGCAAAAGGCATTAATATGGTTGAAGTGGGTATCCCCTTCTCCGACCCGATGGCTGATGGTCCTGTGATCCAGGAAGCTGCAACCCAGGCTTTGCGCAACGGCATGTCACTCCACCGCCTGTTCGACCAGTTGAAGGATATACGGAAAGAAGTTCAAATGCCGCTGGTATTGATGGGATACCTCAATCCTATTATGCAATTCGGCTTCGAGGCATTCTGCAAGAAGTGTGTGGAAATTGGTATAGACGGTGTGATCATCCCCGACCTTCCATTCGCCGATTATATGTCCGACTACAAAGAAACAGCCGATCGCTACGACCTGAAACTGATCATGCTGATCACTCCGGAAACTTCCGAAGACCGTATCCGCCTGATCGACGAACATACCTCCGGCTTTATTTATATGGTATCGAGTGCCGCCACTACCGGAGCACAACAGAGTTTCGACGATCAGAAGCAAGCATACTTCCGCCGTATCAACGCAATGAACCTGCAGAATCCCCGTTTAGTTGGTTTCGGCATCTCCAACAAAGCAACTTTCGATGCAGCATCCTCCAACTCTTCCGGTGCCATCATCGGCAGTAAGTTTATTCAATTGCTGAAAAGTGAAAAGACTATTCCCGACGCGGTAGATAAATTGTTGGAAGCATTAAAGAAATAAATGTCTGCTGAAGGATATATCTCTTACAGAAAGCCGATGGATATCCATTGATAAAGTATACCCATCGGCTTTTGCTTGCAAAAACATTATCAAGGTTATACGAATTTTCTAGTCAATCTTCAACTGATCAGAATCCACCCCTACCATCTGACCAAAGCCAATAAACAGGTTCATTTATCAGAACAAAACTTTATCGTATTTTCCTCTTAACTGAATACGCTTTTCGCAGTACTCATCGAGCCATACCTAAGCTTCTTCTGCCAGTTGATTAGGGCATTATCAATATAAACCTGCGGCATCTTTATACCGGTAAGAATAAACTTATCACCGACAGCGAAATTGATGTCTCCAGGAACTTTCAATGCATTTTCCAGTTCGTTTACCTTTAGCTTAAATTGCTTCAGTTCATTATCCCAACTGCCTTAAACACTGTGTAAGTTCACCTCTACAGCGATTTGAATGATATTCAACTTCACTCTGTTACATGAAAAGGCATATTGCAAGC
>OMGR01000789.1_pt1 | contig 18103 bp, 13 predicted proteins | sample 1646061 | NCBI WGS metagenome assembly OMGR01 (sample SAMN05578583, study PRJEB25193) | human gut metagenome | biome: Human Microbiome; feature: human-associated habitat; material: feces | host: Homo sapiens | place: USA:Birmingham | reverse complement strand
ATATTTCGAGAAGGCTTATCTGCGGCTCGACAGTGGAAAGACTTTTTTCCTGGCTCCCGAAAATATACCGATCCCCCTGACTCTGGATACGGCATTGAACGATATTGAATTATCGCGGATGATGGGGAATGCTTCGCCGATGTATCTGGAGGCAAAAGTGGTCGAATGCCTGTCGCTGTTTATGCGGGAGACGGAAGGAAAGGAAGAGACTAAGGAAAGAGTGGTCTCTGTTTCTGACCGGGATAAGATTTACCAGGCGCGGGATATCATCTGTAACGAGTATCTGAACCCGCCGTCATTGCGCGATCTGGCTTTGCGTGTCGGGACGAACGAATGTACGTTGAAAACAGGTTTTAAGCAAACGTTCCGGACGACTGTCTTTAATTATTTATTTGATTACCGAATGAATATGGCTGTTCATTATCTGTTGGATACCAATAAGACGATAGCCGAGGTTGCCAGTCTGGTCGGGTATGATTATCAGGGACATTTTTGCACGGCATTTAAAAGGAAATTTAATATCGCTCCTTCAGAATATAGAATGAAAGCTTAAAAAGGAATGTAAGTTAATTATAGAAAATAATAAGGCCAGCTTAGTTGCAGGTTCATTTGATGATTGACAGCAAATGAACCTGTAATAGCCAAGCCTTTTTGATAATGGGATAGTCTACTTTCGGTAAATCCCATCCTTATTCTTTCTGATTTTCTTTTTAATCCAGAAATAATAACCGGTTATGGCAAATACTGTTCCGAGGAAAGAGACCAGGCAGGACAGTATGCGGGTAGTCAGGCCTCCCCATGAGCCGACATGTACTGAATAAATCCATCCCCTGATCTTTCCGGAATTGGGAAGATCTTTATATAATTGTACATCTGTGATCTCACCGTTTGCCGGATCGAAAGTATAACGGTCACTTCCCCGTGTATTACCATATTGAGCAGCAGACACCGTTGCCGATCCATCCTGAATAGTAATGGAGTTATATCGTGGATAACGATTTTGTAAATCAGCTAAAACTGTTGCCCATTGCGTATAGTTTGTAATCTTTTCTTTGGAGCCTCTTTCACGAGTACCATTCTCTCCCGATTGCCTTTTGGAGCCAGAAGACGGAGCCGGAGCCTGTGTATGCCCCTGCGTTTGAGCCGTTTCGACACCGAATACGGTATAAAAAGCATCGCGATACCAACCGAAGGACCAGGTTAATCCGGTCAATGTTAAGACAAGCAATAGTAATGTTGCATAGAAGCCCCCTGAAACATGCAGATCGTAAAAGAAACGATACCAGCCCGCTTTGGTCTTTATTTTCAAACGATTTTTTAGCGCTTTCTTATTACGGGGATACCAGATAACCAACCCGCTTATCAGGATAAAGGCAAGTACCAGCGTCGAATATCCGACAACCGCTTTACCCAGAGCGAAACTGCCGTCCCGTTTATAGGAGTCGAGCAGCCAGCGGTGCAGGCGCATCATTTGCATGAAGAATCCCTGTCCGTTGTCGATACCCGTGATCTCTGCGGTATAGGGATCGATGAATGCCGCCGCCTTTTTACCCGGTAAAACTACCTGGTAGGTCCTTTTCGGATCCTGCATAACACGTAGACCATTTATCTTGACCGAGTCGGGAAGCTGCTGGCGTGCAGCGTTTAATAAGGCGGCAGGAGGAAGCGGTTCCCCTTTTACCTCCTTGACGAAATAGCGGGAAGGATAACATATTTCCAGTATCTCTGTTTCAAATACCAATATTGAACCCGTCAGGCAGACAATCGCAATGATGATGCCGAAAGGTATGGATAACCATAAATGTATTTTTGCAAATAACTTTCTCATTTACCAAATAGTTGTTTGATCCCGTCATATATTCCCGGAATAGCGACTGTTCCGTGGTTCTCTTCGGGAAATGATTTACTAAAAAAACGCAGGTTTTCCGCCTGCGGCAAAATCTCCTGAAGGAGATGGTTCACTTTATTAAGGTGGATATCCACCCGATCGGTACGTTTTTTGGAGGCGACACCGATATACAGGCTTTTCCCTGCAAAGTTCTTTCCTTCGATCAGCGAAGCGGCCTCCTGTGACAGTTTGCCCTGATCCCACCACAGACTCGGATCGATAGCCAGATAGGTATCGAACAGTTCCGTATGGCGGAGAAATGTATTGAGCGTAAACAGACCGGAATAAGAATGTCCGATCAACATATTCTGTCCGTTCGTCCGGTAACTACTGTCTATTACACCTCGAAGCTCTTCCGTCAGAAAACGGCTGAACGACTCACTTCCGCCCCCTTGCGGGAGAGTGCCTGGGGTAATCTTTCCGTCCCGTCCTGCAGCAGAAGCTGTCGGAGTGAGGTCGCGTGTACGGTCGACATTCAGTACACCGACGATGATGCTGGGAGGAAGATGTTTGCCTTTAACAGTAGTGAATGTTTGGCTAATACCCACAACCGAATGGAAGAATGAATCCCCGTCGAGCAGATAAATCACCTGATAGCGTTGTGTCGTATCCCCTTCGTAATTGTCGGGCAAATGTACCCAGTAGTTTCGTTCTTCCTGCAAGACCGTGGAATAAAGGCTGTATTTCTTTCCTATACAAATATCCTCCTGGCTCCGCATGGTTAGCGGGAGCAGGAGGAATACAAGAAAGATGTGAATACGAATCATCTTTTATCTTAACCGTTATTATTTAGCGACTGTCAGTTTGCCGACACCGCTAACCTGAGTAGCTTCGATAGTCAGACCCTTTGTTGCTACGGCTGTTGCGGGATCGATCTTGTAGATGGCAGGATTACCACCGCCTTCATTGAAGGTAACTGTTACATAAGCACTTCCGTTTTCAACATACGGTGCATCGCCGAAACCGCTGATCTGTTCTACTGAAGGAAGACCGGTTACATATGTAAGTTTCTTATCGCCAGCTTTGAAGATTGCCAGTTGGTTCGCTACGCGGTCTGCATTGGAGAATGGTTTATCATACATCAGCAACATGAAATAGTCGCCTGTGATATGCCATGTGCGAAGGAAAGAATTTCCGTTGGTCATCGCTTCCAGATTGCAATAATAATCATCGAATTCTGTTTTTCCGGCAGGGATACGTACCACACCAGCAGGCAGTGTCGTCTGTTGGCGTACGTCGGTCATCGTTTTGGCAAAGCTCGGAGAGAATACATACACATCGCCATTATCGGCAGCCCAGATCATTTGATAATACTGTGATTTCATACGTCCGGCAGCATAGCTGATTTTATCTGTCCGGATCAGCTTCTTGCTGGTCATGGTGGCATCATCAAAGATGGCTACCCAACATTCGTTCGGGTACTGAGTCCACTGCAACTCGTCTTTTTTATACGCGCTACTGTTTGAACCGCCTGATTCTTTCTTTACCAGGTCTTCGTTACCCGGCAATACCCATTTGCCATTCTGGTCTTTTGTTCCGTACTGGCTCAGACCCATCGGAATAGCTGCCGTATAAATCTTATTGTTATGCTCCAGAAGACCTGCCAGTGTCACATATTCACCGTTATCCAGGAAGTTTTCAGACAGATATGCTTTGTTCTGCGTATCGTTGGTCGTGAATGTTTCGGCTGCCGGATCGAGATAAGACAACAAGAATACTTTCGGAGTATAACCATTCTCATCATTCCATTCGGTAGGGCCGTCGCCGGTTGAAGAGGTCATGATATACTTATCGTAGATGCCATAAGTGGTAAATCTCTTTACACCGAATTCGGCGGAACGCTTCTGCAATTCACCTGCTGAATCCATGATATAGGAACGGGTACCTCCGGCTTCACCCTGGTTGTATGTCAATGCGTATAAATATTGATTCTTAAAGAATACCCAGTAAGTTGCACCATCGTTCACAACACCGTTGTTTTTGGTTGTAACTGTACCTTCGTCCAGGGATTCGGAGGTAACCAATACATTGGTTGTATTTCCGGAAGCCGTTACGGAAGCAGCGATTACATATTCTGCATTTTTATCTTCTTCTCCGCCGCCGTTCTCTCCGCCATTGCTCGGATCGTCATCACATGCTGTAAGTGTCAGTCCGGCCATCGCAGTTGCAAACAGGCCTGTTAAAAAGAAATTCTTCTTCATGTTGTGTTTGTTTTAATATGATTACTATTTATTGTTATTATATTGATAAAATATCTATTTCTGTCATCTGCCCAGATAGACCCGGAACTTGCCATAAAACGCCCGTCCTGCTTTCTGAAGGCTGAAATTGTCATAAAGTTTTTCATCGGTGAAGTTACGGCACTCGAAAGAGATGTTGTAACGTCCGTTCTGAAGGCTGTAAGACAGCGTCAGGTTATGTGAAAACTGGTTGGGAACGACATATTCACCTTTGTTCGATCCGATGATGGATGAATAATAGGTAAAGCTATGCAGATATTGATTGTCATAAGTGAAGATCAATGTATTGCCTTTCTTCCAGAGATTACGCCAGTAAAGTGTCACATCCGAATCGGCAAAACGGTAGGGCAGGTTCGGCATACGCTCTTTGTAAGCGATATTTTCCGCCCCGCTGCCGATGGCCGTTTTCTGGTTGTCACGCACATTCATCTGTGTATAATTACCTCCTACACTCAGCCAGTTTGAAAAACTATAACGGGCGGAGAGATTGTAACCTTTCGTCAGCACTTTACCATAGTTGATATAGCTTGCAGCTTGTTTCCCGCCACTCAGGTCGGTAATATTACGTTGGATATAATCGTTGGTATTACGATAGATCAGCCCCCCTTCGACATAAAGACCATGTTTACCCAGCGTCTTGTTGTAGCTGACATTCAGGTTCACATTGTCGCTCTTCTCCGGCTTGATGCCGATATCGCCCATTTCAAGATCTTCATTACCGAACATCTCTTCGATGGTAGGAAGGCGGTAGGCTTTCTCGTAGGAAAGTTTAGCCTGCAATCCCGGCAGGATGAAATAAGTACCTGCCGCACCATATCCTACCGAACTTACGCTGCGGGAAGTGCGGACATATTCAGAGCTCGTATTATCAGTTGCCATCGGCCCTGCCACATACTGATTATAGTGCTTGCCGAAAACGGACAGATTCCAGTGTTCCGACGGCATCAGGCGATAGGACAGTCCGGCAATATTCTTGCGTGTCTGCTTGTCGATCGCATCCGTCAGTTCCTCATTGGTAAGCAGCGAGGTATTGGAACGGCGGAAAGCGGTCAACACATTATTAAATGTGAAAACATGGGCATGTCCAAGACGATAATTGACGGTTACCGTACCATTCCAGTTATTATTGTCCGACCTTGTATGCTGATAAGACTGTTCGCCACGCGAATTCATCAGATTCTTTTCGCCGCGCCAGTTATATTCGTAAGCAGACGTATCGATATTGGTCGTCATGTTCTTATTATAGTTAGCGGTGAAAACCAGGTCTAACCCTTTGGTCAGCAAGTCGCGTTTGTTATATTCGAGCGACGGCATCAGCGAATGGCCTTTACGATGTTTATCGCCATACACCGTATTCTGACGTACACCTGTCTGTATCTCCTGATACATATTTGAATAAGTGAAACCCAGCAACAGACGGTCTGCCCAGTTTCTATTGACAAACCCCACTTTTCCGATCATCGCCTCATTATGGTAGGTATCATTGAAACGCTTCACACGTTCCTTTTTATCCGTATCGAGCCGTCCGGTTTCAAAGTCCTTCACGGGGGCATCTACCTGATAATCGTTATCCGAATAGTTCTGGAAAGCGTTGATCTCATAGGTGAAACCATTATCCAGTGTCTGCCCGAAGTTGACATACGATTTATGTGTATTGAACGATCCGTAAGAGTAGGAAGCATCGAGGAACCAGTTACGGCGTTTTTTATTCGTCACGATATTGACAACCCCGCCGATCGCATCCGTCCCGAATCCAACGGGTACGACTCCTTTATATACTTCGATACGTTCGGCAAAATTGACCGGAATATTATTCAGTGCGAACGAATTTCCGACACCTTCCTGCGGCACGCCGTCGATAAACACCTTCACATGCTTCCCGCTGAAACCATCCAACATCAGTTGCATATCTGATCCGACACCACCCGATTCACGCAGTTTCATTCCCGGTGCTTTCGACAGGGCATCGCTCAGACTCTTGGTCGAATTTTGAAGCTCTTTCGTATCTACTGCAATGGCATTGAAGGCAGAACGTTTCAGTCGGCTGATGCCGTTCGATACGATAACTACTTCATCCAGTTCTTCCACCTGCGGTTTGATCGTCAGGTTTTGTTTCGTACGTTCACCGGCCGTCAGGCGGACTGCTTTCTCTACGGTCGTATAGCCAATGGCCGATACCACCAGTGTATAGTTTCCTGCAGGTGCTTTAAGATGATAGATACCTTCTTCATTTGTCGTACCTCCGTAGTTTGTCCCTTTCAGATAGACAGTCGCAAAATCAACAATTTCTTTTTCCGTCGATAATATCTTTCCCGAGATCATCGCTTCCTGCTGTGCCTTTGCCGCCACCGCCGCAAAAACAAAGGAAAGCGTGATCATTAATCCTCTTACAATCGCTTTCAATGTATTCAATCTTTTTACTGTTACTTAAAACCGATGCAAAGGTCGGGTGAAAATAAAAGCGCATCAATCACCGATTATAGGTAAAAACAGAGAGGAGAATGGGGGGTGAAAGTAGCTATATGTAGGTAGTCGGATTTTTAAAAGTATAGTTTGTTGGTTCATTTACACGTTAGCTATTGGCAAATCTTCGATCTCCTTTGCGAAGACGTGGACGGGACAAAATTTATCCTGGAAATGCAGAATTGCCCGCAACGTTATTTCTTTAACCGTGGATTGTATTATCTTTGCCGCATGGTCTCCCGTCAGGGAAAGACGGGACGGGATTGGCAATATGGCCTGCTTCCTGTCTATGGCATTTATCTGTTGAACTTCAGCCTGCCGGAATTCCACAACTGGCGAACAGACGTAATCCTGGCCGACGAAGCAACGGGTAAAACTTTTGGTGAGGTCAAACTGAAACAGATCTATCTGTCGTTCGACTTGTTCAATTTAACTCAAGAGGAATGTAAGACTCCTCTTGAAAACTGGATTTATATATTAAAGAATATGAATTTATTTGATATGTCTCCGTTCAAGGAGAAAGAGGATGCCTTCAGACGTCTGCTCGATGTGGCAAACCTCAGTGCCATGACTGACCATGAGCGTGCTGTCTATGAGGAGAACCTGAAGATTTACCGCGACTGGCGCGCTACGCTGATATATGCAGTAGAAGAGGCTGAGGAGAAAGGTAAAGCGGAAGAACAGCGTCTTATTGCTGCAAACTTTAAAAAACAGGGAATAAATAGTGAAACTATAGCTCAGTGTACAGGATTATCGGTAGAAGAAATTGACGAATTGTAGTTTATTATTGGCTATAAAATAAATTATCAGCCGGGTTGTTTAATGCATAACAATCTGGCTGATTTTGTTTCTGCCCTTATCCGAAATGAAATCCCGAAATGAAATAACATATATGATAAAATCAATTTATTAGATACCACCAGTGTATAATTTCCTGCAGGTGCTTTAAGATGATAGATACCTTCTTTGTTTGTCGTACCTCCGTAGTTGGTTCCTTTCAGATAAACGGTTGCGAAATCGACAATCTCTTTCTCCGTCGAGAGGATTTTTCCGGAAATCATCGCACCGTCCTGTGCATAAGTCATTATCGATGATAGCAATAATATAGTTATCAGGGATATTTTATAAAAAATTGTTTTCAATGTAAACTCTTTTTGCCGTTATTAAACCGATGCAAATTTCCATATAAAAAGCAGACGCATCAATCGTAAGGAATAGGTAAAAAAGAGATAAGATAGTGTAATGAGAACGGGATGCAATAGCTATTAGTAGATAATTTCTGTTTTTTGCAGTGGCGGAACAATAGAAAAAAGGTATTACAAACCATTTGTCTGCAATACCTTCTTTGATGACATTTTCTTATGCTTTCCATCCGGATTAGTCAATTACCGGTCTGTCGTCTTTTTTCTTTTTGTTTGCGTTTCTTGTCGAGCGTCCGGCCAATATAGCTTGCTGGTAATCGATCAGTTTATTCATGTTGTTGACAACACTCAGATAAGCCTCTTCCCCGTTCACCTCAATCAGGGCGTTGATACGTTTCACCACAGCCCGATAGGCCTTGTCGACCTCTTCGCGTCCGGCTTTGGAGGCTCCGGTCAGCGTTGCGGCCTGAATGGCGTTACGGTCGGAGAAGAGTTGGATGAAATGGTTATTCAATATTTCCAGTTGGTCGACCCATTCTTTCAGGCCGATGGCCGACAGCCGATTATGTTCGATCCCGGCTGCTTCGATTTCCGGACGGTCGCCTCCCGCAGGGTTGTCATACATTTTCAAATCCTGTATCAGATTTTCGATCACGCCGTTTTCCTTGATATAAGGCAGCGAACATGGGTTACCATACTTGTCGATGATGTCGCTGACCGCTTTGGCGATAGCTGCCTTGTCGGGATCGAAATGTTTAATCATGTTGTGAGCTTGTACCGAGGTGCCCGAATACACTTGGTCACGTTGGTTATCGGCCTCCAACAGTTGGGCCGTCATCGGGTCCTTGCCGCCAGGTTTGAGCACCTCGTCGAAGCGGGCAAACGCGGCTGCATAGGCATTATGCAAGGGGATTACTTTTGCATCTGTACATTTGGCTGTTTCGATAAGCATCAATTGGTGGAAACCGAAATCTTCTTCCTGGTGGAGTTGTTTTAAATCCAGACCTTTGATTTGTGTCATGCTTTGCTTGTATTTGTATTATAAATGGCTTACCGGTTTTCGGCGAGTCTGTTTTTTCTGAAAAATACGTTTCCGGTTCCCGATCGGTTATTTCTGATTGAAAAAAATGTTTTCCGGGCTCCTACGAACTGTTGCTGTGACAAAAAGTAACTCGCCGGACTCCGGACAGGTATTTTTGTTACGGAAAATGATCGGCTCCCGTCCGGGAAGCTATTTTTGTAACAAAAAGTAATTCGCCGGACGCGTTTCTTTTGTCCGGAGGTAAAAGTAGTGGTTTTAGGCCGGGTAAGTCAAATCGAGTGAGTTGTTAGATAACATCTTTTGCTATTATTTGTATTCTTTCTATCACAATATAACGTTAAAAATTTGATTTAACATATCAGTTGATTCGCGATTAATGTTTATTTAAAATATAATTATAACGTATACAAAATAATTATTTCTAGTAAAATGTGATTTGTGTTAATTGCCTAAATCGCTATATCCTTATCAATACCTATATGTTATGATTTCCAACGCAAGAATACCCATCTATAGGTATTTGTGTTAAATATTAAAGCCTTTACATTTGCGATATAAATTTTAATAATATTATCATGAAATTAAATTATTATGTTTTTGGAGCATGTTTATCTATTACATTATTCTCATGTAATAGTTCATTACCAGAAAGTACTGGATCAATAGAATCAGTACAAAAAAATGTTATTCTGCCAGATTCAGATTTTCAATCAAGTCAGGAAAGAAAAGAATATTTTGCTAAAATATTAGCAAAAGCTGTAGTTAATAAAGATGTTAGATCTTTTTTAAAAAATCAATCATTAAAAATGTTTGATAATGATTATGACATTTTATATGAATTAGTAAGAGATGAAGAGGTTTCTGGAGGAAAAACTTTTGAAGAATTATTAAAATCATATGCTACTTCAGAAACTTTATTTACTAATATCGTAAATGAAGAACCTCTATTAACTATTTATATTCCTGAATTGAAAGAATGGGATGCAATAAAATGGAATTCAGAAAGTGAAATACCTTTAGTTGCTGTTCGAAATGAAAAATCTGCTAAAATGCAAGAAAAAGCAAAAGCATATGACCATGAATGTAATTTATTATTTTTTGATTATTATGAAAGTCCCGAAAGACCTATTATAGTCATTAAAGATAATGAAAGGGTTGAAGTTCAACCTCCTTTTGCTACAAAATCTTTTAATGAACTACAAACTGATCTAATAATAAAAGAAACACAATCAAGAGTTTATTCTTTTGCGCTAAAAGATTTTGATGGATTATCACCTAAAATCAATACAAAAACTGTATATATAGGCCCTACTTATGGTTGGGAAAAAGAAAAATTGTTAAATTCTCAATTCGTTCATTATTATACAGAAATTGTGGGTAATTCTGCAGTTCATACACCTGATAGTCCAAGGGATTATATTTATTATGGTATATCAAGTAAAGATAATGTTACTACAGGACAGTTTAATAATAATCCTGCTGAATATATTCGTGGTTTTTATATAAATAATAGTACCTCACTTAGTTATATAGCTGATAATTCAACAGATTCACCTAGTAGTAATTGGACTGAAGGACGCCTGGAATTTTTTATTAATATATTTTTTACAGGTAGAGATGGAGCTATTACTAGCTTAAGAAAAGGATTTTCATGTAAAACAGGAGAATTATTTGGAAGAGGCGATTCTACTTTTTTTAAAGATATGGATATTGAAATTGTTCCATGGGATATGTATAAATATGGTGATACATGGAAATTTCATGTATATGAATATGATCCAGGTACGGAAACAACTCAAACAGTTCAAACAAGTTCTAATTTCTCTTATAATTTTAATGCAGACGCAGGTTTTAATATAGGAGTTGTTAAAATAGGAGCAAAGGCTGGAACTAGTAAAACTGAGACAAAAACTAATAGTACTATAATCAAAATGACTGATACTTCAGATGATTTAGGAGAAGCTATTTTATCATTTAGTGATCCTATTTCACTAGGTAATGTAACATATCCTAATTGGGATTGGATCGTATTTACTCATTTGAAAGGTATTAATACAGGCTTTGTTTCATTATTAGTAATGCCTAAATCAAGATAATATATGAAAATCAGACATTAGATTAATCTAATAGTATGTCAAAATAAAATAGTTCGAAATTATAATTAAATGTTATATATCGAACTATTTTAATATAGTTATATTAAATACTAATAAACAGATTATATCTGATTTTTATCTCTTTATAGCCCCTTGTGTTTAACGAGAAACCTTTGCGTAGCCTTTTGAAATATTCTTTGATATATGCGGTCTTAACAACAACAAACCAATAAATAATGAAACGGAATTTAATCATTGCAGGAGCAATAGTCGCTGTCGTATTGATAGCCTGGTTCATCTGGGCGAAGATAGCCGGTACGACCAAGGTGGCTCTTGTGAACTTCCCCAACTATCAGGTTGCCCGCATGGCAAAATCCCTGGATACTGGTTTTATCGACCTGAAACAATTATCGATCGACGATTTCGACAAACTAAACCGCTACGATGCGATCCTGATCTTCGGTATGGGTATCCGGATGACAGACGAACATCGTGCCGTACTCGAAAAGATGAAGGAAAAGAATGTACCTGTCTTTTCAACTGCTGTGACCGATCCGGTGAACAATATCAGCAGCCTCGATTCCATTCAGAATAAACGGGTGGCGGACTACCTCACGAATGGCGGTTCCGTCAACTACCGGAGCCTGTTTAACTATATCCGCAAGGAGCTGACAGGCAAGAGTGCCTTTACCGGAGAGATCAAAGAGCCGGTGGAGATAAGCTCCGATGTCCTGTTTCATCTGGACGACGAACGGGTATTCGATACGGTCGCCGATTTTGAGAAATATTATAAGGAAAAAGGCTTTTATAAAGAGAAGGCTCCGAAAGTGGCTCTTATCGTTGGGATGGCGGGACCGTTCGATACGAACAAGGATCATTTGGATTCGTTGATCGTCAGCCTCGAACGGCACAATATGAATGTCTATCCTGTCTCCGGTTTCACCAGCCGTCTGAAAATGCTGGAAGAGATCGATCCGGCAGCCGTGGTTTATATGCCGCACGGCCGTTTGCTGATGGGGCAGGGTGAAAAGGCTGTGGAATGGCTGAAAGCACATAATGTACCCATGTTCTGTCCGATCACGATCAATGATACGTATGATAACTGGATGGCAGACAAGCGCGGTATGGCAGGAGGCTTTATGAGCCAGAGTATCGTGATGCCCGAACTGGATGGCGGTATCGTTCCGTTCGCCCTGAATGCACAGTTCATCGATGATGACGGGTTGTACCTGTTTAAGAATATCCCCGGGCGTTTGGCGCAATTCTCCGATATGGTTGCCAATTACCTGCGGTTGCAATCGCTTCCGAATAAAGACAAGAAAGTTGCTATCTATTATTATAAAGGTCCGGGAAAGAATGCCATGACGGCAGCCGGACTGGAAGTGCTTCCTTCTCTCTATAATTTCCTGAAAGCACTGAAAGCGGAAGGATACGATCTCTCTGCTTTGTCGGCTACGGAAAAGGACTTTGAAGCTCTGATCAATGAACAAGGTCCGGTATTCAATGCTTATGCTGAAGGGAACATACAAAAATATCTGAATTCAGGTTATCCAGCCTGGGTATCGTCTCCGCAATACAGTACCTGGTTGGAAGATATATTCAATCCGGCGATGCAGGATACGTTGATTCATAAATATGGAAGAGGTCTGGGAGATTATTATACTCGTGAAGTGGATGGTATCGAACAGATTGCCATTACCCGTATCGATCTGGGTAATGTGGTCTTACTGCCTCAGCCTACTCAGGGAACGGGGGATAACTCTTTCGCTGCCGTCCATGGTTCGAACGAGATACCACCTCATCATTATATTGCTTCTTATCTATGGGTACAGAAGGATTTCAAGGCGGATGCCATGATCCATTTCGGTACGCACTGTAGCCTGGAGTTCATTCCCGGCAAGCAGGTTGCCCTGTCGTCCGACGACTGGACCGACCGCCTGGTGGGTTCGCTTCCTCATTTCTATCTTTATACGATCAGTGACGTGGGAGAAGGACTGATCGCCAAGCGCCGCAGCTATGCCGCAACCATCTCTCACCTTACACCGCCTTTCATTGAAACCGGCCTTCGCCGCGAAGTGGACGATCTGTTGAACGATATCAAGCGTTATCTGGCAACCGACCTGCGCGACGAATCCCTCAACCTGAAGATCAAGAACAAAGCGATCGGGATGGGATTGCACCGCGACCTTCAACTGGACAGCATCCGTACACTAGCTTATTCCGATACCGAGATCGAAAAGATCGAGAACTTCGCAGAAGAGCTATGTGCCGAAAAGATCGTAGGCGGCCAATATACGTTAGGTGTTCCGTACGATGAATCGAAGATCGCTTCTTCTGTAAAACTGATGTGTACCGAACCGATTGCCTTCAGCTTGGCTAACCTGGATGAGATACAGAAGAAAGTTACACGGAAGCAAATCGAGAACCAGGCTTTTTTCAATGATAACTATCGTACGAAAGCACAGCAGGCTGTTAAACGGGTCATGGATAATCCGGCTATGGCAGACGACCCGGCTTTGCTGGCTCAATTGGGTGTCTCTCCTGCCACTGTCGCTAAAGCACAAGCTATCAAGAAGGCATCCGAACCGAAGATGAACCGGATGATGGCTATGATGATGGCCAAAATGACGGAAGAATCCAAAGACGGCAAGAAACCGAAAATGGGACATGGTCATCCTGCCGGTATTCCCAAGACTGGTAAAATGCCGGATGCTGTAAAGAAGATGCTTGAAAAAGAAATGAAGGCATCGCCTGCAGGTATGCCGTCTAAAAAGCATATGCCTGCCGATACAACAGCTAAAAGCCAACATCCGATAGACGGAAAGAGCGGAGCGACTCAACAAATGGATACCGTTACCCGTGAACAGCTCCTGTTTGCCAATGCCGTTTTGGACATCCAGCATGCTATCCGGAACGTGAATAATTACCGGGAGTACCTGCGTAAAAGTCCGCAGATGGAACTGGACGGTTTTATCAATGCGCTGAATGGGCATTATGTAGCGCCCAGCCCCGGCGGAGATGTTATTTCCGACCCGAACGTATTGCCTACCGGACGTAACTTATACGGTATCAATGCCGAAGCAACCCCGACTCCCGCTGCCTGGGAAAAAGGGAAAGAGATGGGCAACCGCCTGTTGGCCGAACATGCGAAGAACCACGGTGGCGCAACTCCTCAAAAGGTCAGTTTCACGCTTTGGTCGGGCAGCTTTATCGAAAGTGAAGGAGCAACGATCGCTGAGATCCTTTACTTATTGGGTGTTGAGCCGATCCGCGACCAGTTCAACCGTGTGCTGGATATCCGCCTGATCGATGTCAAAGACCTGGGCCGTCCGCGTGTAGATGTGGTAGTCCAGACTTCCGGCCAGTTACGTGATGTGGCAGCTTCCCGGCTGACCCTGATACAGAAAGCCGTAGATATGGCAGCGGCTGCCGGAGACGGAGACGATAACTATGTGGCGAAAGGCCGTAACGATGCCGAGCGTGTCTTATTAGATAAAGGTTTCTCTCCGAAAGAAGCCCGCGAATATGCAACACAACGTGTTTTCGGCGGAGCGAACGGTATGTATGGAACCGGTATCACTTCTATGGTGGAAAGTGGTGATCGTTGGGAAAACGAGTCTGAAATAGCCAACGTTTACCTGAATAATATGGGAGCCACTTACGGTAATGAAAAAGACTTCGGTGGTTTTAAACCCGGTATTTTTGAAGCTGCCCTTCAAAATACGGAGGCTGTCGTACAGCCCCGCCAGAGTAATACCTGGGGAGCGCTCAGCCTCGACCATGTCTATGAGTTCATGGGCGGTATGAGCCTGACGGTCCGTAATGTAACCGGCAATGATCCTGATGCTTATTTCAATGACTTGCGTAACCGTCATCAGGCTCGTGTACAGGATTTGAAGTCGGCGATCGGTGTGGAGACCCGTTCGACCCTGTTCAACCCTGTTTATATGAAAGAACAGATGAAAGAAGGCGCTTCCGCTGCTAATGCGATGTCGGAAACGATCCGTAATACATACGGCTGGAATGTCATGAAGCCTAAAGCGATCGACAATGAGATCTGGGATCAGTATTATGAAGTATTTGTAAACGACAAGCTGAATATCGGGGTGAAAGAGTTCTTTGAACGTGAAAACCCGGCTGCTTTGCAGGAAGCAACGGCAGTCATGATGGAAACGGCCCGTAAAGGTTACTGGAAAGCAACTCCGGAACAGTTGAAAAATATTGCGGCTCTTCATTCGGAACTGGTTGAGAAATACGATGCGGGTTGTAGCGGCTTTGTCTGCGACAATGCCAAATTACGCTCTTTTATCGGCGAACAGTTACCGGAAACTTCTGCCAAACAATATCAGGGTAAGATCGAATCGGCCCGTAACGAAAGTATTTCGGATGACGGAAAGAGTGTTGTCCTGAAGAAAGACAAGAGTGTCCAGGCTAACGAACCGATGAAGCCGGAGAACATGTCTTCATTCAGCCTCGCTCTGATCAGCTTCTTCTGGCTAGCTGTGATCTTCCTGCTTATATTCTTTATCCGGAAAAGAACCCGGAAGACTAAAAAGAGAAAATAACGATGGATAATATATTGCTTTTGCTGTCGCTTTTTGCAGTCGTCAAGAGTTTATTTATGACAAGCCTGTTACCGAACCGCTGGTACAGGCTTGCCTTCAGCCTCTCGTTGGGTGCATTCATCATGCTTTGCCATCCGTATGCGATGGAAGTGAACAAGCTGGAGTTGCAACGGGTGTTGTCGAGCCAGTCTGCTATGATGAATATTTCGCTGGTGGTGATGGTGGATATGCTGTTGTCGTGTTATTTCTGTATCGCCCGCATCAAGGATTGGGAGGACAGTAAGTCGTTCCGGTGGTATACCAAACTATTCAGGTATATGCCGTCACTACTGGTTTTTCCAGCCTTGTATTATATTCATATCACGCTGTTTTTTTCGCTGACAGGAGTTGATTTTCTGCGTACGAGTATCGGACTGGCAGCGGGTGTGACGATTACGTTCGGACTGGCTTCCTTCTATATGCGTAAACTGATTGCAGAGAAAGAACTGTTGATCGAACTGGTGGTCATCCTCACTTTCTTTGTCTGCGTACTGGTGATCTGCTGTACGATCTTTCATCCGTCGGCAACCGTTTACAATCATCCTTCGCCGATCGACTGGGTGGGATGCGCAGGAACATTGGCAGTACTGTTGGCTATTTTCATTCTCGGATATCTTTGGACACATGTGGTCCGCATGTATAAACAACGTAAAAATTCTAAGCACTAAATATCATTATGGAACAAGTTTCAAATATTTTATTCTGGATATCAAATGGGTTATTGGTACCCGTCATTGTAGGTTTGCTCTTTTTCTTTGCCAAAAGTGTTGTTATGTTGGGGGGCTTTGTCGGTCAGTATATACAACGTATCAAACAGGATAAACAGTTGCGTCTTCGTATGGACCAGCTGGATCAATCGACTATTCATGCTTTTTCCGGAGAATTGGATGAGCAGCCGGATTCTTTGTTTACTCAAACGGCCAAACAACTGCTAGCTACGGATAGTATGGCGGTGGCAAACCGTGTCCTCTCCGAATATGAAGTGACAGCCGATGCGGAACTGGGTAAATATAAGGTATTGGTCAAATTCGGCCCGATCCTGGGATTGATGGGTACGCTGATCCCGATGGGACCGGCTTTGGCTGGACTTTCCACTGGTGATATCGCTTCAATGGCTTACAATATGCAGGTGGCATTCGCTACGACCGTACTGGGGTTGTTCTCCGGTGCAGTCGGTTTTATCTTGTTGCAGGTCAAGCAGCGTTGGTTCACTTCCGATCTGATATATCTCGATTACCTGTCCGAACTTTCCAGAGAGAAGCCGATAGCGGCCAAAGCGACATTAGTAACCTCTAAAGCTGTAAACGAATGAGTCGCCGCCGGGTATTGAATGCAACCGAAGATCATGATCCGGTTGCGATGTTGTCGAATTTGTTCGATGTGGCTATGGTATTTGCCGTAGCCTTGATGGTCGCATTGGTTACCAAGTTCAATATGACGGAGATCTTTTCGCAGGAAGATTATACGATGGTGAAAAATCCCGGCAAAGAGAATATGGAGATCATTACGAAGGAAGGGCAGACCATTACGAAATATAAGCCTTCGGAAAGCCAGGAGAAGTCCGGTAAGAAGGGAAAGAAAGTGGGTATAGCCTATGAAATGGAAAACGGGGAGATTATTTATGTTCCCGAATAAATTTATGATTACTTTTGAAACCAATAAAAATAAATAACACGTATGAAACTTACTTCTTCCTGGACAGGTATACTGTCTTTCCTGATCGTTTTATTCACGATGCCGTTAGGACATGCTGCCATGATCCTGATGGAGAAACTTCTGGGGCATGATCTTCTTTATCCTGCAGCGTTCGGCCTGGGGGTGTTAGGGATCGTGATGTTGTTGATCGGGATCATTTCCAGGAAAGAGACTTCGGCTACGTTTCTGGGATTGTTCGGCGGACTGTTCGTCTGGACAGGATGGATCGAGTTCGGGTATGTCTATTTCGCCAACCGTTTCGGTGTACAGCCGCTGATCGAGAACGGTCAAGTGGTGACGAAACCGGAATATCTGATCATGCCTTCTTCGTATGGTTTCTGGGCAATCGTTATGCTGTTCTATATCTTCAGTACCCGCTCAGGTTGTAACTTTTTTAACTGGATACAGCGTAAGATACATTACGGTCAACCGGTGGAGACACTTCAGCCGATCATCCGTAATGCAGCCATGACTACTTTTATGGAACTGAATGTTCTTTTATGGACTTGTTACATGATATTGCTTTTCTCTTACGATAACGAGTTCCTGGGCGATCGTCATCCGGTAACGATGTTGATCGCTTTCGGTTCGCTGGCCTGGTCGATCTATCTGTTTATCCGTTTGCTGAAGATCAAGAAACTGGCGTATGCTATCCGTTACGCTATTCCGACAGTGATCATCTTCTGGACCTTTGTCGAGATATTGGGACGTTGGGACATCCTGACCGAAATATGGGTGGAACCGGCTCATTACTGGCTGGAGATGACAATGATGACCATCGCTTTCCTGGTATTGCTGGGGGTATTATTGTTCAAGCATAGAAAGTAAGGTTTGAATTAGAAATAATTGAACTATCCGAGCAAGCGATCAGTCGTACATAAAACATGCTTAGTTACAGGTTCATTATTTCTAATTCAAGATCGGAAGAGCACA
>OMGR01000777.1_pt1 | contig 18464 bp, 15 predicted proteins | sample 1646061 | NCBI WGS metagenome assembly OMGR01 (sample SAMN05578583, study PRJEB25193) | human gut metagenome | biome: Human Microbiome; feature: human-associated habitat; material: feces | host: Homo sapiens | place: USA:Birmingham | reverse complement strand
CAAGGCTATCGAGAAGTTCTCATATTAGGAGCTACCGGATTGCGTGAGGATCATACATTGGGAAATATATCCCTTCTTATGGAATATGCCCCCTTATTCAAGCGGGTGGAGATGTTATCCGACTATGGTCTTTTCACACCTATCTTAGAAACAACAACCTTCGCTTCTTATCCGGGGCAACAAATCTCCATTTTCGTTCTTTATCCCGAAGGGGAGATTAGTACAGAAGGACTCCGCTGGCCCATTTGCCAACGAAAGCTCACCTCATGGTGGCAAGGAACTCTCAACGAGGCTTTGGGAAATCAATTTACCGTCACCCTCTCCCCGGATTGCCGGGTGATCATTTACAGGGAAGCTCCCTATACAAAAAAATAGTCCTGAAAAGTATCACTACTTTTCAGGACCGTTACACCCCTCAACTTTACATGCTTAAATCAGAAGCATTCGCTTCCTTATCAAGCAGATAATTTTTTTAACACATTCTCTTTCCATTCGGAAAAACCTTCTACCCTATCCCTTATCTGGAACTGTAGCTTATCGTCGGCAACCAACTTCAGCACAGCCGTGGGAGAAAGTGGCAAATACATATCGTTCACGGCGAAAAAAGCTTTCAGTAAAACCACGTCATAGTCATCGTGGATTACTTCTTTCTTTAATACAACCGGAACCTCCATCTGGGTCAGATAGTAGGCTGAACGTTCGTATGCGCACCAAGCATCTCCTTCCAGATACAGATAGACATTGTTTGGATTATCCACCTCATGAGGCAGAACCAACTCTACTACATCTGATGCTTGTTCCATATAAAAGAAATTATTATTAATATTTGTCTTCATGACATTTACAAATTAAGTGCCTTCTACCCTATACATAGGGAGGAATAGCTATCATTTTACAGCGTTGAAACTATCAAATACCGCATTATCCTCTATTTTCTTGCGCAATTCCTCTAAATTTATCGCCGCGGCCTTTACGCCCATATCCTGAGCCTGCTTCAATAGAGATTCCGCTTCCGTCAAATCACCGGTCAACATACTTAACACTCCTTTCGCGTGAACCGCCTCCGGGGCGTTCCCCGCTTTCGCCAAATAGTTCTTAGCGGAAGCATAATCACCCTTGCCCATAGCGATATTCGCGGCGTTAAGATTCGCTACCGGATCATTCGGGAACATACGGACAGCGATATCAAATACATTATTATATTCGTCACTACCGATCTCATAGCTGTTAGCCACCGCGAACATCTCCCCTAAACTTAGCTGTTGCGAACGAGTCTTGATGATCTCACGCCCCTCATCCACCGTGAACTCACGTACCGTATAATCAATCTTATATTCCGAGCGACGTAACGAAGGGAAAATATCTTTCAGCACATAACGGAAAGCGGCGCCACCACCCAAGGCACGTAACTTAGCCTCCTTGCGATCCGGATCATCCGAGCTATCGATAATCGCCAATACCTCGCTACGATTCGGTACATTCGGATCGGCCTCTACCTTTTCCTTAAAACCGACCCAGTCTTCCGGTTCCGAGCTCATCGTGAAGAAATCAGCCTTGAAGTCATTCTTCTGGCGGATATAGTCACGTAACGCTTTGACACGATTATCCGCCAATTTCTTATTACTAGCGTAAGAGCCTTCCGGTGAGGCATATCCTTTCAGTACGATACCTGTCGGTTTCACGTTCTTATCCTCTGTAACGGTACGGATCGTATTATTGATCTTCGCCAACTCCACCGCATTATTACGGAAATCAGGAAGAATCTGATATTTACCCACTTGGAAGTCCAAGAAAGCCGTACCGACTTCCGCACGATGCTTCTCCGTCTCTGCCATCGGCGTGATATAAGAGAATGTAGGCTGAACCTCATAGCGCTTATCCGGACGACGACGAATCTTGTCCGCGATCAATAACGGACTACCGGCCTCTTCCTTACCGCAACCGCATAGATTCGGGTCTAACACGACACGTGCGTCTTTCATCCAATCCTCAAAAGGCACGGCGGTTTTATAACTTACCACTTGATCTTCCTTCCCGGCTTTCAAGATAGTATAATGAGGTACGTCGTTCAAATTATCCAAGGCGACCTCACGGTTATATACTTTCTGGCGGATACGTCCGTTCACCAAAATAGAAGGAAGCCCCTCTTTTTGCGAAGCCGATTCCAAGACGGGGGTCAGTTCCAAATAGCTACGGGATTTCACCGCATCGCTACTTACCGTCACCACGGCATCGATATATACCGAGTCACCCTTCTGTACCACGTCGTTACAAATCACTTTAACCCCATCCGAGGCAGTCTGTCCCATGATTGCCGGAGACACGACGGCCATCATAGCCGCCATCATATATGCATTTATCTTCTTGTTCATCGCTTGGGTCATTTAATAAAGTAAATAATAGAAATAGCCGCTTTCGTAACCCCGAAATAATCTTTCGTATCGCTTTTCAATACGGTTCCGCAAGTGGCGCAAGGATATTTATCATAATCCAGATGTGCCCAACCAATACCCAGCACGGCTTCCATGCTCCACCGGTCACTCAACAACCACTGATAACCATAAGAAAGTCCGGCTCCATACAAATTACCTTGATACCGATGATTCTCCATATTCTTGCTCAAGAACTTCAGACCTCCAACATTGTAATCCGCATAGTGCGCATGCAATCCGAAGAAATGTCCATTGAACTTCTCGCACAACCAATAACGAGCTTCTGGTTGTACCAGCCAATGTTTCATACGAGCCTCATCGCCAAACTTCCATCCATTATAGTTACCGGATAAATCTAGCGACCACTTTTTCGCCAAGCCAACCTCTACGCCCAAGTTGATCGTAGCAGTCGCATCATAGAGCAAGTTCGACTTCACCGCGAACTTCTGGCCGTAAACGCCTGTCGTAGCTACCAAGAGCAGGACTAGGAAAAGAATTCTCTTCATATCGAATATTTTTTCGTTTTTATTATACATACGTGAATGCCTTCACTTCGACGAGCTCGCATTCAACCGTTTAAGTAATAACTTACCAGGCTTAAACTTCACGCTTCTACGAGCTCTTATCATATAAGCCACTCCATTCCTAGGATTTCTGCCGATCCGTTCGGTTTGTTCCCAAGCGGAGAACGTCCCAAAGCCCAATAGCATCAAAGAACCATCACTTTCCAAAGCCTCTGTCGTAGTCTCTTCCCAAGCTTGAACAAAGCGCATTGCCTCCGCTTGCGTAACCGACATTTTATCAGCCAATGTTTTCACGAGTTCTCTCCTATTCATCCCTTTCACTTTTAATTTGCATCACAAAAATAGATTATAACATTTCTTAGCACGATAGGTGTGAGTTTCAACTTTAAAGGGTAAACCTACCAACTATCCTTGATTGATAAGAACACCTATTCATTTCAAAGAAGGTGATAGGAACACCGACACTTTATAAAGACAGCAAGGGGCAGACTTGTGTAAGCCTGCCCCTTATCAGTCATACCATATCATCCACATCTAACACTTAATCTCTTCCTTGCGAATGAGGTTTTCCAGATCGTTTATCTCCTCCAAGGAAAGCCCCGTACATTGAGCGATCACAGAGGGATCCAAGCCGATTCTCTTTAAGTTCCAAGCAGTACGTAAAGCAGTCAAGCGGCTACCTCTCACCTCACCTCTTGCCTCAGCATTCTCCACCGCATACTCCATCGTAGCCTTCCAATCCCGATAGATCTTCAAGTTCTCGTCGTAGATGGCACGCTCTTGCGGGGTGAGGGCACCCAAGTTCGCCACGTCCAGCAAACGGCGGAAGTGGGCCTCTTTCTCCTTTAATGGGGACATATCAAACAGGTTCATATTCTTCAGTACATAAATTGTTTTTTCTAACGGAGTAACGCACTCCTCGTAACACAAATCGAATCGTTCGAAAGAGATATAGATCTGTTTCAGCCGGATCCGCCCAAAAGTCTCACCTGTTTGCTCATTTGCCAGAACCACGTCCGTTCGCCATAAAGGGAACTCGGGAAGGCTGAAGTTCAAAAGGTAGATTCCATACACCGGGAGCAGATCGTATTTCCACTCCGGGCCCTTCTCTCCTTGACGGGAGATCATACGGCAAATGTAGTAAAAACCGCGGTTGAAGAAGTAATTCTGAGGGCAATTCTGCATTTCCACGATGAATTTGGCATCGTCCGTATCCTCGCAAAGTAGGTCGAAGATCACGGTACGACTGTCCGACAACTCCGGGGAGATCTCCTTGTCCATATAAGTGAGGTCGGCCACCTCACGCTCTCCGTACAAAGTAGCGTTGATGAAATCCATCATCACTTGCTTGTCTCCAAAGACGGCCTTGAAACCGCTATCCAACATGATATTCACGTAATGTTCCATAGTTTGTATGGGTTTTAGTTGATTAATACTTGAAAACGTATCTATGTCGTAAAGGTAAGGACTATTTTCCGAATAAAAAATCTCGTCTAGATAAAATAAACCATTCATATCACTTTAGTATCAAAGATCAACCTGTTAGCCAAACGGACATTATCTGATCCTTTTGATCAATATAAGACGCATATCGTGGCATTCCCTTTTAACGAAAGCCACACAATAAAGACATGGAGCGCCGCTTTATTCATGTTTTAGGATAAAAAAGGACGGTTTTCAACGCACATTAGGAGGCAAAAGCCTACACATACGGTGGCGTTGGGCAACACCTACAGTGCCGTTGGGCATCATAAGCGGTCGCGAATAGGGTTATAAGCGGTCGTGAATGGGCATTCTTGCACCGTTACACCCCAGTCGTAAGCCTGTTTTTCCCCTTCTCACCCTACTTGATATGAATTACGATGAATTAATTTAGCTAGAATGAAAGGGTATTTTTCAGTATCTACGTATATGCTAAGCAATTACTGTTTTTTTCTTACGTATTTGGAGGCAAGCCGTAGGTTGGGGCGGAAAAAGGGATTCTCCGGGAGTTAAGGATACAAATTGTCAGATTGATTTCTGTCAAATAGAGAGAGACGCAGCATGCTGCGTCTCTACAACTAGATATATATTTAAAGAATAGATTTTTATCTTTCGCTCTTCACACACCGTACAAACATTCCATGATTCAAATTATATTCTCCTACACTAAGGGGTACATTCTGCTTTAAAGAATACCACATATCTATCCAATACTGATTGGTTGATCCTACCAGATTATCTTTTGGAGTTCCAGACCAGTAGAAAGCTCCATATCTATGATGATTCTTATTCTCAGGATACTGTAATATTCCTTGTTCATAATTTAACAGGCCTACGCCAATCTCATCAATCCCCGTATCCTCCGGAAAATCCCCATGTTTCGTCATTACTCCTTTACCATAAGAAAAGAATATGTTTATAGGATCACCTTCCTTGCGTACCATTAATGTACCTTTCGCCGGATTAGAATTTGAATTATCTTCTATTTTGGCATTCCCATTCGTATCCCAATACCAACCATAAGGTGTATTTTCGATCGGGCAACTATCGTCATATACATATCCAGAATAGGTAAATAAAGTCCCATCTTCCGATCTACTCTTAATTAGTGCATAATCGTCTCTACTTGCCACTATATATCCTTGGGGACATATCCCTTGCTTTTGATACCACTTCCCACTATATTTATTTCTCATATCACTCTCAGATATCGGATTCCACTTAGGATGTTTTTGTCCATAAACAACTTTCCAAGGCTCATAAAAAGTATTACCTCTACTACCTTGGTAGAATACACCCGACTGAGTCGGATACTCCGTTACCACATTATATCCCGAACAATTGAATAAAGACCAAGTTGCCCCGTCATCCAACAACTGCGTATCCGCATAGCCTTGCCGTAAATAGATCATATGCTCACAACGATTGTTGTGATAAGTTACTTTAATAGCTCCATAACGATTATCAGTAGCCCCTTTCGTCGTGCTATTCGGTTTATAATTAAAAACAATATCTCCTCCTGTACCTGTAACAGACTTCAAGGTTCCGACGGCAGACTGTCCGTCATCTGTTGATAGCGTAAACCAATCTCCAGCAGCAATAGTAGCTGTCCAAGGGCCAATAGAATTCAATATCTCATACTTTCTCTTCCCCTTATTAAATTCGCGAACCTTAACCTTGATAAGATCCGTGTTGTCCCATTGCTTATAGAAAGCAATCGGATCGACCAAACGAATAACTTGATTGACAGTTACAGTTTTAGAGACTGATTTTCCATCCTTCCCTTTAGCCGTAATCGTCACGGTATTAGTTATGTGATCCTTACTACTAATATTCGTGTTTTTTGTGGTAACTTGAATCGTATTCGTGCTTTTATTATACGCACCAATTTCAAAATCCGTGTTACTTGAGCCTTTTATAGTCCATGTACAATCATCAAACCATCTATGATCTGTCGGTAACTTCACTTGGATATCACTTTTAGAGCCTACCCGATATCCGATATAAATATCATCCACCGTAAAATCCCAGTCAAAATCTTTTGTCACACGCCAAGAAGCCTCGTCAACCCCGCCCTTACCAGTTAGATTAAGTGTTACGTTATAATGGGCGTTTCGCTCTACCTCAAAATTGGTAAAAGCGTCATCTCCTAAGAAAAAGCGATAAACAATCTTCCCTCTAGCCCCCTCTTCTGAATACTCCGCTTCCACACGAATATAAGAACAAGTCTTATCCGCTTCCACAGTGGCGACATCCTTTATTGGGGTGGTACCTAAACTTGCCGGGGTTTTATAAGCCTCTACATACTTTCCGTCTTTCAGTAAGCAGACACCATCCGGTTGCTTATTCTCATACATAAAGAAAACACTGTTATCTTTCATTGAACTAACATTTTCTACCGGATCGGAAAATTCGATCATATCAACCTCCGTTATATAATCAGAAGGTGACGGATTTGCCGGGATTAAGTTGTTCATAAACAATTTACCAGTAGCCGGTACTTGATGCAAAGATACTTTTAGGGGCTTGATCGTACGATCTTTCAATCCAGAAGTATTCACAGATACGGATATCATAGCGTAAATACGCTTTAATGAAAGAACGGCAGAACCTTTTCCTGCGCTAACAGATACATTATCTGATGATGCACTCATTACCATTTGAGGTAGATTTGTCGATGTAACAGCATAAGATAAACGATCGATCTCATCGAACGATTTATTACTTAAAGATCCCACATTTGCGATCACTCGCACACGATAAGAGCCATTTTGTAAAGCTACATCATAATCAATAGCATTCACCTCGGAGTCATTCGCCACTGAGAGACCTTTCAACTCGCTATTTGTTAAATACAAATCTTTAACTAATGAATTATCATCCTTATTATATACTAAGATATTCAAATCATTAATAGCATTGGCATCAGTAGCCGGAGCTTTCGTTAATGGAGAGATCACATCGCTAGCGGCAATACTCAAAGACAAGCGTAAACCCTCCACTTCTTGATCTCCACCACCGATCTTCTTTTCCATACAAGAACTTAGTCCTGTTATTAGTAAGCCCAATAATAAAGTATATATATATTTCATCGTTTTCATAATTTTCTATTTAATTAAAGTTTGCCTCAACTCGTTTAGATGCCCAAGGAGCCACCCATATCTTAAACTCACCCGTCGAACGTTTCAAGGTTCCAGTTACCCGATAATAATTACCGTGGATTAAACCGTTCGTAGATTCACCAGCCTTGTATTCGGGATTGATTGGGATGGAATATTTATAATCAATACTTTCTTTGGGAGCCGTGAAAGTTCCTAAAATTTCCACGGATAAAGCTTTATTCAAATCTGTCTCAGTCACTTTAGCTCTTTCATACGTATAAAAAGGGATTTTAACCTCAGTGACTGACTGATTGATACTCACCTCACCACTACTACTTAACTGCAATTGGTCATTCAACGGGTTCACAGGAATAACCAACTTTGACGCTGTATTTACATTCATTATTTTGAAACTTGCCCAATTAAATGCCCACTCACCCGTATTTACAGAGCCTTCCGTTTTCGATAAATCCACTTTTAAATCCAACTCAACCTTTGCAGCCAGTTGTTTTAAGCTAACGGTCTTACCTCCCGTAACCAATCCATTTGTCAACGTAAATGTCATATTCTCCTCTCCTACCTTTATTAAAGTCTTAGGATTGAATGTATAAAAACCATTTCCTCCTAAATCAGATGGATATGATACGGATTCTTTACATAAAGTCGCATAGTCCATTTTCGCATAAGATGCAACCTTGTCTGCCAACGGATTCGCAATAGCTACCACCTTCAACTCCGTATTAAGCGGTAAGGTTAAACCGGTCAATTTAAAGGAGCCGGAACTTTGTGTCCCGACAAAACTGCCATCACCTAAAGTTCCGGTCTTAGAAGTCAAGTATTTCCACTCGTTATCCACCTTTTTGAAGATGGAGACGAAAATATTGTTTATGTTAAGTTCATCCACCGTAGCGTACAGATAAGTACCATCGGCATTTATCGCTTTTGTCTCCACTCCCTCGGCAGAGAAAGAGATTGAAACCATACCTGTCTCCACTGGCCACTCATCTATCAACGTCTCTTCCGTACAGGCGGTAAAAGCCAAGAGGGCCAGAAATCCTGTCAATACTATATCTTTTAACTTCTTCATGTTATATTTATTTTACCCTGTTTACTTACCTCCAAAAATATCACCGACACTCACGGTATTCGATATCCAATCTTCAATTACAAACTCAATATCCTCGGAGGCATTACCTATTGTCACATATAATTTATAAAGATTCCCGCCAACCACTTTCACTTCATTTCCCGGCTTTGTCTTGATCGGATAGGTACGATCCATTACTACGCCATCGACCTTATAGATTATTTTCATAGAAGTCTGATTGCTCGTATCCGTATTATCATAACCATAAAAACGAATCTTATCATAAGTGCCGTAAGGTTTTTTATTCGGATCATTTGGGTTCACATCGGTTAGCTTCAAAATATTATCATTTACTGTGAAAAAAGAGTTGCCATACTCACCTACCACTTTAGCGTTTTGTTTAATGTTCAGCATCTGCACGGAAACGACCTCGACATTCGGCACTTCCGGGTACTCACTATTCACTTTACCTTTACTTGTGTCTACCACCTTGAAGGAAGCCAACTCAAACGCCGCAGCTCTCTGAGATACAGGAATCGTTATCTTGTTGCAGTTATCGTCATCATGAGTAGCCAATTGCGCTGTTGTTTTATAAGAATCAATGGCCTGTTCTCCGAGCTTTACCAAAAAATTGGGTTGTTCCGTCAATTCGACATCTTTAATATCATTTAAAGTTGTACATGCCAATAGGCTATTGGCTGTAACCTCATTCAAGTTCGCTACCGCATAAGCTTTAAGCATTGGTTGATTCTTACTGGGTACTTTTACGATCATATGCCGTGTGATATCCGTTGTGTAGTCAGCAGCAGCCTGCAGATCACTTGTTTCGTACCAATAAGAAGACAACACCTCATTGCCATCTTTAATAATAGCAACAAAACAGTTTCTAATAGTAGCTTCTGTTGAAGTTGCCACGTTGGGATCTTCTGTTTCAACAGCTTTGGTCATAGAGCTATTGCCGGAAAGAGATAAAATAAAAACAGCCTCGGTATCTAAGATATTCGCTTCGGTACCTTTCGTATCCACACCACTCAAGATATCGTCTTCCATGGAGCAGGACACTCCGATACAAAGGAAGCATAATAATGCTAGTATATTCTTTATTTTCATAATGGATTGAATTTTTCTCTTGTTTTACGCTAGCAAAATTAGAGGAATCCATTATTCGGCACGATAGGCGTAACTTTCAACTTTAAGGGGTAAAACTAGCATATTGGAAGTAGCATTTTAAGGGTATGGTTAAAGCTATCTTAGGCGATAGGGATACCTATGCAGGGCGCAAATCCATCCATCATAGGACAAAAAAACGGAGTCCGGAAATTCCAGACCCCGCCTTTCGCTGTTTATTTAAATATAAAAGAGCCTATTCAATTAACATCATCCTCTGTTTGCATGATGACTTTCCAAGGCTCAACCTTAATACTGAAACTGATGCAAGCATTTAACTCACTTGTGTCAGGGTCTTTAGAGCCTTCACCGGTTATCGTAGCATATATCTTATAGATAGTATTACGTTGTACACCGATAACACCACTTGTCGCATCTTGTTTAATCGGTATACGGTAGTAACGATCTCTTTTAACCACATCATTACCGAGTCCTTCCGTTTTTCCATTTGGATACCAATTGCCTCGAAGAATTAACATGGTCTGTATTTCCCCAGACGGAGAATCACTTGTATTCGTCGGATCTGGAAGCATCGATTTATTCCCCTTCATTTCAAACACATAAAATTGAGGCATCTCTTTATGCCTGTTATTAGGGTCAGTGCCCTCATCACCCTCAATCGTCTGGTCATCAAACTTAAACCAATAACTCCCATCATAATCTATCGTTCCTCCTTTTATATTCTTAGAATGATCATGACCGGTCATTGCGATATCTACCCCCGCATCCATTCTCCAATGTAAAGAAGGTACATTTTTACTACCGTCCACTAAGAAATAGTCATCCCGGATATAACTACAACCATGAGAATAAGCGGTAGCATTGTCCAAACTATACGGTTGTGCATCTGCATAGATAAGGGAAGTATTGCTAGCGTTGGCGATATATACATCTGTCAACTCAAATGACGCGTTAGCATAATTGTTCTTGAAGTCGCAATCAATAGCTTGAAGTTGGACACGGGCTACATGGCGGGTCAATGGGATTTTATCTGCATCTGGAATATTTGCCGGATCATAAGAGGAAGCTTTTTCACTCCATTCTCCTTCACCTTTTTTCTCAATCTCCTTATGCGCTGAACCTGCTGTCGCATTGTTTGTATATATAATAGAAGGGGTCGTAGATCCTTTCACCCAATTATCATACTTTGTTCCAGCAAGCAATTCATACCCAGCTCCACCAATCGTAACTATCTGACTGAACATCGGTACATATGTTTGCGTACCACCCGGTACTGGATGCACTTGCGTAAAATCAACAAAACTTTCAAGTTTGGCAGCTTTCACGTCTCCCAATTTAGAAGGAGGTGTAGCAAGTTTCGTATTCGCTAAAAAGATCACCTTCAATTGTGTATCAGAAAGTTCACCAGCCGTCGTAGCCTTTACCTTAACAACAATATCTTCAATGGTCTTTACGGAGTTAGTACCATCCGAAGTCACCGTCTTCATTGCGGCGAATTTATATGCCTCCTCATTTTCCCCATTGTCCACATAAAACAAATAGGCGGTTAGTTCATTTATAAATTGCTCTTTATCACTGCCGTTTTCTTCTGCATCAACCGCTTTTGTCTGTATCCCATCCAAGGCCGTAGCCGTAAGTGATATATTCGCGTCTATCATCTGATAGTTCTCTTCCGGTATCTCGATGCCATTCGAGCTATCGTCCGAGCAGGAGGCGAAAGTGCATGCGGCGAAGGAGGTTAATAATAAATGTCTTAGTTTCATATCCTTTTGTTTTTTCTTGTTTATACTAAATTTCATTCCCTATGATTCCATTACTTAGTCTATTACCGGATGCTGCATTACCGGGCCCCAGCCTACTACCTGCACGGCTATATTCAAGTTGGTATCTACCTCGGGTTCCGGATCCGGACCTGGGCCCGGGTCTGGCGTTACGGGAATATTGTCGAAACTTTCGCCGTCAAAATAAATACGGAGACGGTAAACGTAGTTGCGACGGATGAAATTATGATCATAGCCGTTCTGCAAGCCACCCGCATTGATCACCGCCGTGAAGATTTTCGTATGGTCCTGATAACTGGAATTTCCCCGTAAGGTAGCTTTTACGGCGATCATCGTGTGATCGTCGCTTTTCATATTTTCCATTACATAATGAACGAATGGCGTATTGGATATCGAAGCGCCATCATTTACCAACAGATCCTCGAACGAGGTATTTTCCGAATTTCGCACGGCATCGGGAGCCTCTGTCTCTCCCCAATCCGCCTCACTGAAATAGTAAGACTTTGTCTTCATATTGTAGATACCTACCGCATCGATTCGCACCTCACGTCCGGCGAACGGCGTTCCGGCAAAACGAGTGGATATATCCACCAAATCAATACGTGCGGCTACACGGGTCAAAAGGATCGGGTCGGAGATGCCATCCACATTCTGATCGCCAAGATCCGTATATCCTAAATAGTTATCTTCCTCAGATAAAGTGGATTTTGTAACGATCACTTGACTACTCATCGTTAGGTTCGTTTGCGATTGCGAGGAGAGGTCTACCAAGCGAGTCTGGAACTCATCGTATGTAGAAACGGTAGATAATAAATCTCTCGGTACGTTCGCCAAGACAATGATCCGTGCCCGGACAGCCTTCGTTGTCGGCACATCGGCTATTATGGCGGAATGTTCCGCCCCGGAAAGAGCCTCCCATTTATAACCGAGCAGTTCCGTGCCGGTCTCATTAAATACTACCACTGCCAAATTATTGATATAAGCCTCACCCTCCAACTCATTCACGTCATTGGGATTATAGGCTTTCGTAGCCGTACCGGACGCCTTGACAGTGACGGACAGCTTAGCGCCTTCTAAGGGAAGAACCGGATCCTCATCTTTAGAACAACTCACACAAGCGAGAATCGCCAAACCGGATAAAAATATGTTCGCTAATAATTTCATGTTCGTATCGTATTTCTTAATTATATATGATGAGGTACCCTTTAATGCATCGGAATATCTTCTTCCACTACTCCCCAAGGACGAACGGTTGCCCGGACGGATAAGGTTCCGCCCTCACCCCATTCAAGGATCAGATGGGTATTCTCTCCCGCACTCGTATAAATAGGATCACCATTCTCGTCTACCTTGGCCGAGCCTAACGAGACTCCATTGGCGCTTATCGACACAGCCATATCCTGTCCCGGACAAGCGGTTTGCATAGTAGGGGTTATCCATTCAACCCCGGACTCGTTCCACGCACCTTCCGGATTATAATATACGCTATCGCCAATCTGCGTGCCACGGTAATCAAAACCACTTAATGTATTATTCAAGTAGAAATCGCAATCCACGGAACTTCTCAACCCCATCCTGCCGAGTTGCTCTTGCAACCCTCGGGTCTCGATCGTGACCGTACCCACTTTCGGACGAATCACGATCTCAGTCTCCTTCGCTACGCCTCCGGCTTTTGTCAACACTTGTTCGCTACCATAATAAAGGCTGTCCGGGGTAACCGCCAAACCATCTTGGCTTTTCAACATCACTTTCAAGTCCTCTATGGTCTGGGCCTCCGATACGGATTGCTTTTCACCCAAGGCATTCACGTTGCCCCATGCCACGATACGTAGACTACGATCGGCGGTATAGCCATCCAAAACGATCTCATTGCGGGAACGGATAAAGTTCTTATCCAAGCTACGTTTCTCCAAGTAATTCAGATTCTCGTCGAATATATACAGATCGGTAGATTCCATCCATCCGTATTCCGTTATATCGTCTCCCTTGATATTCTCGACCTTCAGTTTGAGCGTATAGCACTGATCCAAATCCTCCTTGATGCAGCTAGTCGCTATAATAGCGAACAAAGCCACAACCGAGAGAAGCAATTTCTTTGTAAACAGTATGTGTTTCATAATCCTAATTTTTTCTTATCAATTATTTTACCCTATATTGTTTTATTCTACTTCCTCATGGATAGTCTTCACGTTCCATGGCTCCACTTTCACGGATGCGCTCACATTGGCGGAGATCATCGGATCGTATGGGATCTCGGAACCGGGGCCGATGATGGTTAAGGAGATCGCGTATTTGTAGTTACGCCTAACATAGAAGCTTTCTTCTTTTTTCCCGTCAATCGTAACTTCCGCTCCTACAGGTATCGCATAATAACAATTTTCTTTTTTCACATAATTAGTTTCAGTATCAGCCAAACCATTCGGCAGATAGGTATAATCTCCTTTTACGATCAATAAGGTGTGGTTGGCGTAATCCCGGTTCGCGGAAGCTTTGTCCGCTTCAGCGATCTCTCCCAATTTATTTTCATAGACATAGAATTCATGATTCAAGGCTGTATTGTCTTTTGTATGAGCCTTTGCTAATTCATCTCTTTTTGTCTGAGTTCCTTTTTTATAAGAACCCTCGTCGATATTCGGAGATCCTGAGAATTCTTTACCTACCATATAATTTGAATATCCAAAACCTGTGTTTGTAAAGTCAAATGTTTTCTCTATTCCCCCCCAATTGGATGCGGAAGCTACGCAGGAAACACCCTTCGCACTGGCGATAAAGACTTCTTTTAAAACAAAGTCTTTACTTATATAATTCGCATTATTAAGATTGTCGATCTCTGCAGAAGCCAAAGCGATCGAAGCGACATCGCGGACTAATCGAACCGGGCCTGCTCCATAAATTTCTTTACCGGCTTGACCCCCTACGGTTATATCATCGCCTTGCTTCGTACTATAACCAATACAATTAGTCGTATTCGCAACCAAAGTTACTGTAAGCACCTCGCTGCTCATAGTCAAACCTTTTTTCAGAGTTTCCTCCTCCAGCTTAATCACCGTAGCAAGAAACGCGTCTTTCGTACCGGCATTGGCCAACGCTGCCTGAACATTTGCCGAAGCATTGGCCACGACAACAACTTCCGCCGCACCCGCATATACCTCTTTCGGACCGATTTCTTGCGTGGTCACATCTGTACTTGTAGAGGTCGTTATGTCCTCACCGCTCACCGTATATACCATACTCCAACCCGTACCGAACACCCCGACCGTAAGCGTATTCACGTCTGCGTCCGTAGGAGTAGCCTCCTCTCCCGCCTTCGTCATCGCACCCTTCTCGCTCTTGATCGCCAAGGCCAGTTGCGCTTTCTCCAGTACCGGCGCTTCCGGAATCTCTATCGTGTTATCGTCCGAACAAGCGACCAGACCACATAACACCAACGATAAAAGAATATATCTCTTGAATCTCATAGTATAATATTTTTTTATTTCCACATTTAATATGTGGCAAAAATAGGAAGGATATATCGTGGCGCTGATAGGCAGAACTCTCTATAATAAGAGACAAATGTATCAATTTCATAAAAGTGATAGGTTTCCCTACCTTTTGCAACTTTCACCTATAGAAAAAGGCTCAATCCGTGTATTTTATGCTACCGGGGTGGTACTCGGATCATCCTAGTAACAAATATACATAATCACTTAAATTCAGCAAAATCATGGCAAGAAAAAAGCAAGACCCATTTCCATGCAGGGATCACCTTGATCTCCTTGCCTTCTCTATTGAATGTATTTTCCTCGTCTTTCGTGACAATGATAAGATTCTCGCATCCGGTCACCGAGGCGGCTTCCAGCAAGCCTTTGATTTCCCTTTCTCTCGTACTCGCATCCACCATATCCCAAGTAACCTGTATGAGTTGTATCACGTTATCCTCCCGTTGAAGCACAAAATCGCACTCACAATTTCCTTGATAGTAGGTAATCTTGTCCGAAGGGAGCCGCATCCGGTTCAGTTGCATAAACACGGTGTTTTCCAGATTTTTCCCATTGTCGTTGCTCTGCGGCATAAGCACGGCACCACGCATACCGTTATCTATACAGTAGTATTTATCAAGCGATTTCTGTTCCTTTACCAGCGAACGGTCGTATTTGGAGATTCGTGCGAACATGAAAATGTTACAGATATAATCAGCCCAAAGATACAGGTCATCCTTACTGACTTTAAGCCCTTGGGACTTGATGTCCTTGTAGATGGCATTGATGGAGGTAGGCTTGGTGAGATTGGCCATGACACGCTTGACGAAATACCGTACCACACCCGTATTGGATATCTTGTAATGTTCGGCCAAGTCCTTCAATATCATCGTGTCGAAATAGCCGTGAAGCAGTTTCAACTGCTCCGACCGGGATGACGTCAATACGATTTCGGGAAAAGCGCTTGCCTGATTGTATGCCTCGAAAGCCATCTTCAATCTTGCCCTGTCCTGTTCCAAATAGCTATTAGTGGCGATTCCCTTGAAACGGCAATATTCATTGAACGAAAGCGGATAGGTCTCGTATTCCAAGGGATATCCGCGCAGAGCCGAACTTAACTCTGTGGACAGCATGGTAGCATTGCTTCCGCACACATAAATGTTCTTACAATAAGATTTATAGACACGCAAGACGAAGTATTCCCAATCCTTAATCAATTGAATCTCGTCGAAAAACATATACACATCTTTTATGGGTATATCCGGAAACATCTCCATGTATGAAACTATCACATCATCCAAATCATCGGATGACATATTTTTCAAACGCTCATCATCAAACCCTAGCCATAATATATTTCTAGGGGAAACCCCTTCACGGACAAGCCCATTGATAGCGATCTCCATTAATGTGGACTTACCGCAACGACGCACACCCGGAACCGTAATGATCTTGTTTCGGTTGATCGGTAACTTTATGTCTCGCTCAATCACATCAAACGGAATTTCGCTTTGCTTGATGGCAATAAGAGATTTGATGACATCTTTCCTCATGATTTTCTTTTTTTATAGGACAAAGATAGGATTTATTTCCTAAATTACAGGAAACAAACATATTGATATTTCCTTGAAATTAGGAAATACTATACTGAAAAACTTACATAATCACTTAAATTCAGCAAAATCATGGCAAGAAAAAAGAATGAGGTGAAAGCGAAAGAGCCCGTAAAGCTCCGGTTCAAGAAACTGTCGAACGCGAACCAGTCCATATATCTGGACATCTATTACAAAGGAAAGAGGTATTATGAGTTCCTCAAGCTCTACCTCACCCCGGAACGTTTCCCTGAAGACCGTGATAAGAACCGAATCACTTTGCGCTTGGCCAATAGTATCAAGGCACAACGGATCATTGATCTTCAGAACGAGATTTATGGTGTCCGTATGATAAACGGGCTCGGGAAAAAAACACTTTTAGAATTCCTCTCGGAATTGTCCACCGATAAATCCGCGCATGGCGACAAAGCCTATTCCCTACGATTAAGAAGTCTGGCCAATCATCTTAGAGACTATATGCCGCAATGCTTGCTTAAAGACATAGATACCGGTTTCGTGAAAGGTTTCATCGCTCACTTGCGTAAACAACCCTACCTCAAAAGCGACTTCACGATTCACGGTTATTACCGGCTCCTGAATGTCACACTCAATAAGGCGGTCAAAAAAGGACTAATCCTCTCGAATCCTTGTAGTTTGCTGGATACAGACGAAAAACCTCACAAACCTACCAGCCTGCGTACTTATTTGACCCTAGAGGAACTAAAGAGGTTAATCCGGACAGATTGCGCATGCCCAGAGGTAAAAAAGGCTTTTCTGTTCTGCTGTTTCTGCGGACTCCGGATCAGCGACTTGACCGCTCTTAGATGGGAAGATATGCAAAAAGAAGGAAATGATAAATTCCGTTTACAGATCATACAGAGAAAGACGAAAGAGGCTATTTATCTCCCATTGTCCGAGGAAGCGATAAAACACCTTCCCGCAAGGGAGAATGACAATGACAGGGTCGGCTTGATATTCCATCTACCTAGCCTCACGATTATATGTCAGGTATTAAAAGGCTGGACTTTAGCCGCCGGCATCAAGAACAAGAAAGTGACCTTTCACGTAAGCCGCCATACTTTCGCCACTCTTTCACTAGCTCTTGGCATTGACTTGTATACGGTATGTAAATTACTAGGACACAAGAACATCATCTCCACACAAGTATACGCAAAAATCATCGATGCTAGTAAAAGACAGGCAATAGACCGGTTTAATGGGGTGTTAGACGCATGAGACGGAGATCACTTCAGATTCGGATGGCACGGATCAAGAAAGATACTTCTCCCCAAGATCCGTGTCATCCGCTATAGTTTCAGTCCGCAACTGGCTTATCAGATCAGAGACTTTGTATTATTTCCAACGAAAGCCCCGTGCATTCGGCGATTAATGAAAGATCGACACCGGCTTTCTTCATGTTACGAGCGTTGCGTAGGGTAGCCAAACGCTCACCTTCTGCTTTACCTTTTGTTTCCGCCTCCTCCACGGCGTACTCCATCGTGGCCTTCCAGTCACGGTAGATCTTCAGATTCTCATCGTACGTCGCACGCTCCTTGGGGGACAAGGCATTCACATTCGCTACGTCGAGCAAGCGTCGGAAGTATGCCTCTTTTTCTTTAAATGGGGACATATCAAATAGATTCATATTCTTCAATACATAAATTGTTTTTTCCAACGGAGTCTCGCCCTGACGGGAGATCATACGGCAAATGTAATAAAAACCTCGATTAAAGAAGTAACGTTGAGGGTAATTAATACTACTGAGTTGTTACTTCCCTTCACACAACAAAAGCCTAATCAACTAAAGAACACCCCCCTATAACCATTCCCCAATAGAACTTAGAAATTTATTATTCGGGACAATGATCGCTTGCGC
>OMGR01000747.1_pt1 | contig 19303 bp, 18 predicted proteins | sample 1646061 | NCBI WGS metagenome assembly OMGR01 (sample SAMN05578583, study PRJEB25193) | human gut metagenome | biome: Human Microbiome; feature: human-associated habitat; material: feces | host: Homo sapiens | place: USA:Birmingham | reverse complement strand
TTTCAGATTGACCGTGGTTCCTGTCATAGAAGGAATATACTGGTTAAACAAACGCGTACCCGTTATCGCATCATACTGCCCGACCCACAGGCTGGCGATCTGGCTTTCCTGCATTTCAGACAATGGAGCGGCGGCCTTCGTTCGTATCGAGTCATTTGTACCTACTGCCAGCGTATCCGACTCGATCGTACCATCAGGAGTAAAAATAATACTACGGGTAACAGGAGTCCGGTTAGCCTGTACATTCAGGATAAACCTGGCATCCACATCCTTCAAGGCATGAAGTGGAATATCATCTTCTTCCACAACCGTTTCAGTACAACCGCCAGCTGCCAGCAGAAACAACAGTGCAAACAGCCTTGTTTTACTTACTCGTTTCATTGTATTTCGTTTTTTATTGTTTCGATATTTGTCAGTTTTGAACCTAATAGACGCGGATTACCTATTACGAACACAGCGAACATAGGCATTTCCTGCATCGTAGCGATTATAATTATAACTACCATTATTAAAATCCACGTAGTAGTGGCTACTGTAAGGAGCGGTCGTAACAGTCCAATAGCAACCACGGATAAACCCCGTAAAGCCACTTACGGCCAATAACGTACTTTGGTTTTGATACATACTTACCGCTTCATCCACCGTTGGTAAACGCCAATCAGTATGACCTTCCGCATCTAAACCGCTGCAATATGAATTGGCACCACTCCAACTATTAGAGGAAGGCTCTGTTTTCAGAACCTGCATATTACCAAGATAAGCCCCACCAGTCTGCTTAACCGTGACGGTAGCCGTTCGTGCCGGATTTGCACCTGTAACTGATACTGTAAATGTACCCGTACGAGGTGCATCAAGATTGGCAGAAGCCGTAAATGTTAACGTAGCATCCCCCGAACCTCCTGTTGGACTTACAGTTATACCATTATCTGTTTCAGGAGATACAGTCCACTCCAAACCGGAAGTAACAGTAACCGAACCAGTTGCAGTAGCAATACCAGCTGCGTCTATTTCAGTTGCAGCATCAGTAGTACTAAAAGTAGAAGCCTGTTGTTTTATAATAATCAATCCTGTCGGACCTCCAGTCTCATCACCTGCACGAACAGTTATTTCACCGGTTCGCAAAGAAGAGTTTGGATTCACCTCTACATCAAAAGTTATGTCCTGGGCATTACCGGTTGTCAGATTACCCGACGTTGTTCCGATGAGTGTAATCCAATCGCCATTCGTTACACTAGCTGCCCAGTCCAAACCGGCTGTGGCAACAAACGCTGATGCTTGATGACTTACCGCTTCCGCACTCAGATTCACGGCCGATCCGGTTACAATAGAACCAGCTTGTAAAACTTCTATTTCCTGAGTTAAGTTTGTATAACCGGCGTCCCCCACCGACGCCCCGGCTTTTACCGTTATTTTACCGCTACGCGCCAGGGCAAATGGATTACTGGCAGTTGCCTTTACTTTTAGCGGCTGCGATCCGTCCGGTGCTTCAGCTCCCGAAGAGCCCGGATTAGATGCAGACCAGTCCAGCCAGCCATCGCCACTTAAAGATACCAACCATTGCAAGCCCTCTGTAGCCGTAAATGCAGAAGCCGACTCTGAAGGGGCTTCTGCTTCCAGTGATATATCACTGCCTTTTGTCAGGGTAGAACCTGCCTGAACAATCGTTATCTCCTGATTGATTCCGTTGACTTCAATATTAAAAGAGACAGATCTGCTTTCTGCTCTTGGGTTTGCTTCCACAGCTTTAAACACAACATTGGCAGGCCCCTGATGCGTAATGGTTGCACCCGAAGGAATATTCTGTCCATTCAGCAAGGCAGACAACCAGATTGGCATGTCGAACACCCACGGTTGCCCCGGACGGGCTGTGATCTGTACCTCTTTTTCACCCCCTTTTTTAGCAGGCATTTCAGTTGGATCTACTACTATAGGAGGTATCTCACCGACGGTAATGCGTTCATCGGAAACATCTATACCTATCAAAGTAACGTCCATCGTATAACGGGAGTTACGCACGATATCATAATTGTTTTTATCACTACCCGGATAAAAACGGAAAGTAACATCCCCATACGTTACACCTCCTTGTTCAGCTGTTCCGGTCAACTCGATGCAGGTAGCTTTCGTCACACCCCGCCCAGTCTTCTTCTTCTCCGAATCGACGACATTTTCTCCACTGACAGTACCCGCCATATTTTCCGGCAAATACCAATAAATAGTCGCACCCTCCTGGTTGACCGTTCCCGTATATATATTATAACTGATACCCCCTGTTGTCAATTGTTCCGTTGGTGCTTCCACCTGCGATACGGTCGGGGCATTCTTCAAAGCAACAGAAGCAGGCCTGAATGTGAAATCAGCACCTGTCGAATAAGTAAACACAATCGTTGTAATAAGACGGGTTAGTTCCACCCCTATATCTCTTATGCCATCAGCCGTCACTTCACCCTCCCAGTATCCCATCATTTTACATAAATTATTATCAGGCAACCCCTCAGGTGTAGAAGTATAAGCCAACGTATGTTTTTTCAAAATTGCTTCAGTAGCTATCGCCCCCAGGTCACCGGCATTCGATATAAAATAAACACGGTTCCTGTTGCCATTATGCTTCAATTTCAGATTAACTGTAGTTCCTGTCATAGAAGGAATATACTGGTTAAACAAACGCATACCTGTTATAACATCATACTACCCGACCCACAGGCTGGCGATCTGGCTTTCCTGCATTTCAGACAATGGAGCGGCGGCCTTCGTTCGTATCGAGTCATTTGTACCTACTGCTAGCGTATCCGACTCGATCGTGCCGTCAGGAGTAAAAGTGATGCTACGGGTAACAGGAGTCCGGTTAGCCTGCACATTCAGGATAAATCCGGCATCCACTTCCTTCTGAGCATGAAGCGGAATATCATCTTCTTCCACAACCGTTTCAGTACAACCGCCAGCTACCAGCAGAAACAACAGTGCAAACAGCCTTGTTTTACTTATTCGTTTCATTGTATTTCGTTTTTAAACTATATTCGTTCAACTATCTCCACCGACATTTCCGTTACCACTCCAGGCTATTTCCGTCCATCGGGCAACAGTAACGGTTGTACCTATTCCTTCGTTGATATCAGGGTCGGGATAAGGAGTGTCGGGGCCTCCCACATTGTCGTCTCTGAAAGCTATTGCATTCCAATCGAGTACCTTCATGATCAGACTACTTTCATTATTCTTCACTTCGAGGGTAAAAATATACCGCTTGCCTTCGTCGAAAGAGATATTCCAGTCGATAGTGGCCCTGAGGATCGCTGTCTCATCGTCTCTTACTACGGTTATTTCCACCTCGAAAGGTTGGTTGTTTTTGGGAAGGACGACACCTTTTGTTTTGTTCAGACCGCAATTATCCGGATCAGAACCAGGATCGACCGGTTCAAATTCTTCTGTAGCAAACGTAACTTCCGCATCCACCCCGGTACCGCCTCCCGTAGGAAGAATACCCGTATCCGTACCTGCCAGCAGGACAGCCCCCGAAGACGATATCTTTCTTATTACAAGAGAAGTTCCGTATAACCGATCAAAAGAAAGAGCATTACCGGGTGAAGGGGCCACATTGAATACCAACATCGCACATTTCCGGCTAAAAGTTCGGAGTGTCACTTGTCTGGCGGTCTTCGTCACAGCCACACCACGAACAAAAGAGGTCATTACATCCTCCTTGTGGGAAATACCGGTTACCCTATAGAAACCGTCATTCCCTTGCAATAGCGGTCGTGCCGGGGAGACTGCGTAGAAATCGTACATACCATTCCTGACAGTCAAACCTTTGGCTGTACCCACCGCTTGCTCTCCGTTCCCATTCACGCAGCAAGGGGATAAACTGCCGTCATCCCCTACCACGTAGGTTGCTTCAAACGAGGGGGCTACCGTAGAGAAGGAAGCCTCTGCCGGCACATCTCCTACATTACCGGTGAAATAAGCCCCGATACGTACGGTTGCCCCGGCTGGTAAAGGTGTTGGAGGTAGGGTGGCAACCTCTCCGACACGGGTCAGGAGTTCCGGCACGCCCAAATTGGGCTTGCCGAAACTAAGGGCTACCGGCTGGCTCTCTTCCGGTACGATCTCCTCTACCGGTTCCGCCGTACACCCAACCAGCAATATACCAGCCAGTAGCCACAACAAGTATAACAGATATAACAGTACTCGATTCCGTTCCATTTTATTTCGTCTTTCGCATTATTTTGTTTCACTATTCCACAGGAACATCCGTTGCACCGCCCTCTGCCCAACCAGCTACTTCAACATTAGTAATACTGATACCTTGCGGAGATAGCTGGATGTTGTAGATATAATTGTTCCCCTTCAACCAGTTGGCAATAAATGTACTTACACCGCCGCCTGTCGCCGGAGCCATCGTAAAAACAGAACCATTGTCAAGCGTCAGCTCCAACGTTACAGGGACGTCCGCCACAGGTATAACCATCCCGAAAGCCTGTATGGCAACCTTACGAATATCATCCTCACCAGCACCAACCCCCGTTCCAACTCTTCGTAGGTCGCCGTCTGCTGTAAACCACAACTCACCCACTGTCGCCACCGTTCCCCCAAATTCCCCCGTTGCCAGGTTCAGCTTCGCGGAAGTCGACTTTTTAAAACCGCTGTTACTTTTCAACACGACCTTCTTCACCCGGCTACCGGCAAACTCCGAACCGCCATCCGTTTCCAGCACACGGAAACTCACTTTTGCCAATGCATGATTCATCGTCAAAGAAACCTCCGGATGCCAGCGGTCTACCTCTACGGGCACTTTACAATACAGATAATCATCCTGATCGGTTTCCCACTGTATATCGGTCGATGCATCTACCGGATCACTGGTGTCGCTAAAGTAAAACTTCTGTTTATCCAGTACCTTTACACCACTCATGACAGGTACTTTCGGTGTTCCTGACAAAGACACGCTTTTCTCTGCCGGAGCATATCCGTATACGGTTCCTTTCTCCGAAAACAACAAAAGCCTCTCCTCACCCTCCGCCAACTCCCAGCCAAGCGAAACGGTCGCTGTATTGTAAACAAACACCTGTGTATGAGTACCGCTGGCATAAGCGGAACCATTCGCTTTCGTAACCGAAACTCCTACCTGCATAAGCGGATTGGGATTCACCGGACTAGCTATCGCCCCTCCCGTTGCGATACTTCTCGATTCTATCTCGACCGATAACCCCAGATTCTTTACGCTCAAAGGAACACCCTCCTCCACATCGCCTTTGCCTTCATTTCCCCCGTCGCCCATAAAGATCGTGGCCTCCGTACAAGCGTTAGCCAGCAGGAAGAAAACAACTGTCGAAAGTGTATATATGAATTGTTTCATGGGCTTTGTTTTTATATATGATTACAGAGGTATTTCGTCCTGTTCGTTATCCGCCCAGGCCTCAACACTGACATCCATCACCGTAAGTTTGTTACGCCCTGCGGAAAGTGTATAGATGTAATTGTTGTTGGGTTCCCATTGATTACCGATCAGCGTTACAGGATACACGACGGGAGTATTATCACCTTCTTGAAGCGTGATCTCCAGGTCGATTTCATTTTCACCGAAATTGACAGGATACACAATAGCACTGACCGACTTGGATACAGTCTTACCATTTATCCCGCCGGTCGTAGTCCCGGTCTGTATAAAGGCATACTGTCCTTCTCCTGCTTCCACTTGCCGCATCAGGACATAATTGATGATCGTACGACTCAATTCCGCCGTTGCAACTGTCTCTGTTATAGCACCGTCCGTCAAAGACATTTTTCCACTACCGGTTTTGAACAGATTTGTACCACCGATATGATTCTTAATGGTAAATTTCGTAAAATTCACATTATTACCGCTTAAACGTCCGCCATCGTACACCCGAAAAGAGACCATCGCCATCGCATGTTTCATATCCAGGTTGATCTTGTAACCGGGATTATCCGTATCCAGATTATTAGGTTCATCCTCCGGTGTCACAGGCGAAAATCCGTCGGCACGTCCGTTATTTACATAGCGTCCGCCATCCGCACCAAAATACAGGTAGTCTTTTTCTGTCGGCAAACTGAGATTGACCAGGTCAGTCCTCGCTGTAGATGCCCATGCACCCGCGTTCCAATACTTCTTCGCATTATTTCTTTGAGCGTTTATCTCACCGCTACTCAAAACCGTTACGGGTATTTTAAGGTCGGCTTCCGCATTTACATTTGTAAGAGTATTGGTTATAGTTACATCATACGGATAATAAGCATATACTCTACCTATATCCTTCGTCAGATAATAAGGAGACTCGTTCGTATCCGCAAAAGTGGCTCCTTTTGTTTGTATGGAGATCCAATTCGCTCCCCTTTCATCACCCATATACCATACATGGTGGCCGGTATAGTCCGTTCCATCAGGTGTATACCAGCCATTTGCAGCCTTATTCGTTATCAATACGCCTAATCCCGGAGCTTCAGTCGTATAATTGGCATAGGTAATAAGGTCACCGCTCACGACCGATTTAGTTGCCGATCTGGTTCCGGCTTCCACCTTTAGATTAGGTGAAATACCTAAAGCTACCTGATCGTCGCCACCGGAATCGATCACTTCCGTTTCTGTTTCCGAGCAACCTGTTGCTGCCACCAGGGCTATAGCTATAACCCACATTGTTGTTGTTTTCATTTTCGTTTGTTTTTTAATTATACATTAAAGAAAATCAGACTTAATTATGTCAGCCATCCTTTCAGATGGGTAATTCATCAGCATCGTGATCCGTCCAGGGTTCTACGCCGACAAAAGCTGTTTGTATACGGGTACCCGTTGTAAAAAAAAGCGAAACGACATGTCGTTTGCCAATCTGAAAACCATCTTCTACGGTAATGGATACAGACGTTATCGTTTCTATCTCATTCCCTTTTCCGTCTTTCGTCGTGGTTATCTCCAACCGGAGCGGATTCCCGTCCGTCCCTACAGGCTGCGATGCGGGAAGCAGTATATATCCTTGCGCATCAAGCAGTCCTTCCCCTTCATCCACCTGCGGGAGAGATAATCCGTTTATCCCTTGCACGATCACATTTTTTATTACTTCAGCGGAAGATACATCCGTCAACCGGGGAGACTCATCCGTACAATCGAGTTCCTGACGGGTATGGACTCCCACTGCTTCTATCTTTACGATCTCTCCCCACAGCACCGCCCGATCGCTATAGCAAACCAACCCGACCTGTGTCAGCAAATGACGGAACAGGCAGGTCCTCACAGGAGCATAAGCGGTTGCAGAAAGGCATCCCGTTGCCATGATATCCGTCATCCCGTCTAAAGTAAAAATCACCTTACCTGTTACCGGATCGACCTCATTCTCCACCGGATAATAACCGTGCAGGCGGATATGGCTTCCATCAGCCGGATATAACTGGGGTATCTCAAACCGGATCGGACGGTTCCCTGCTCCTCCACTACGGACAGCTTTGTACAGACTCCACGCACCGTAGGTATTACCTGTTTCATCCTGACGCACAAAACATATATCCAGATCCGTTTCATAATCGGAATCGATTACAACGCGGGTAGACAAGCCGATCGCCCCTTCCAGGTTGACCGCCGTTTCAGGAACTAACTGCGGTGTAGGATTGCTGTCCGAACAGGCGGTGATACCTGAAAGGATAATGACGGTTGCTATGACTATCGGTTTATTCATTCTATTACTATTCGATTTTTTATTATTCTCCGGGGGTTATAATGGAACTTCCGCCATTACCCGGCTGCCAGACCGCAATACCGGCCTCTGCTATGATCGTGCCGTCCTCCGCAAAGGTGAGCGTGATCAGGTGAGATTGTCCCGCCTGTACTCCACCATCAATATTCGTTATAGAAACAGGCAGTGTTTTTCCCACTCCGTCGTAAGTTGCTTTCACTTCCAGGTCGATCGCAGCTACAGCCGTTCCCATATCCGCTACCGGATAAAGCATCAGGTAGCCGGTCTGGGGAACAGCCTGACCGACTACCGAGACAGCTGCCGGACAGTTCTTTGCCAACAAACTTTTGTTGGCAACACCGGTAGCCGTTAAACCGGCACCCGTCGTTTTATCGAGCGAAAGTGTCAATTCGGTGGTTACATCTTTTACCGTTATGGAAGTGACTGCCGTCCATTTGGCAACGGCTTCAGCAGACCCCACACAAACAAATTGCAATTGGGTAAGCAAGTGGTTAAAGGTGAATACTTCAAACGGGGCCGCCAACCATCCCGTCTGTATCTCCGTTGCCATAATATCTTCATCTCCGGTAATCGTATAAACTACACGTAACGGATTGGCCGTCCCTGCTTCTGGAGTCTTGCGGGGATAGTAGCCGATCAGGGCCGACACTCCGTTTGCCGCCAGATAGTTTTGTTCCTGCTCGAAAGTAATCGCTGTATTACCTGCACCACCGGTACGGATGGCATCGATCGACGGTGTATTCCAGTTCATCCCTGCGGGCTGGTTATCAATCCGGGCAAACGACACATTCAGATCTGCGCCATAACCGACATCTATTACCGCACGGGTAGGTTCTCCGATACCCGCTGTTATGCGGATCGCTTCTTCACTATTTGCCGTCACCGGCTCTTCTGTGTTGGTACAACCCGCCAGAAAAGCGACAGCCAACATACTTGTTACAAAAAATCCATTTGTTCTCATATCATACCAGTGTTTAATTGTTATTCTTTTTCAGGGATCGACAACGCCCGAACCCTCATTTCCTTTTTTCCATTCCGCCAGCAAGACAGTCAAGCCGTTTATTTCATCATACTTAACCGTCAAGTCGAGTATCACCGAAAACGTGTTGTCTATGAATGCCTTACCGATCTCTTCCGTAATATCGATCAACGTGGAAACTTCTTTTCCGTCCGCCAGTTCCATGTCCAACAGAAGACAGATCGGACTGCTACCAGCATCCTTTTCCGGCAGGCTGAACAGATTCTGTATCGTGGTATATACTCCGGAAGAGGTTAACTCAGACTCGAATACCATAAAGGCAGATGTACTGGTAAAAGGTTTGCCACTTGAAAGATATACGCCCGGAGATAGACCGGTGAGCCGCCCAGTCAGTTTTTCACATTGAACCACCTCACCCGTCTCTCCGCTTGTGATCTTTATATTCAGCTCCAGCCTGCGAACGAGACTGGCGGGACTTAATTCCCGTACTGCAATTTCTTCGCCCCCGATATCGATTTGTTCACAACCGGTACTGTACAAATTACCCGGCTGTGCGATCAAGACTGGTGACGATTTCAGGGAAGATACCTGCCGGGCCCTTCCACAAGCCCCGTCATATCCGTTTTCCGTCTCTAGCAAAACATTCTCACAGTCGGTATTACAAACAACCACTTTATAATATCCCGCCGGAAGTGTTCCTTCATATCCCCAAGCATCCCCACGTCGCACAACGGGACTGCCTGTTCCATCTTTATAGAAATGGTAAGTCATGACCAAAGGCTGTGCTCGGGTTTGCCAATCGAGAAGCAAGCGCACCCTCCCATTTTTCTCCCAGTCTTCATCCGGCGTATGATAGGTACATGCCGCCAAGGCTAGGGCGCCGACCAGGCATATTACCCATTTCTTTATTCTATCGTTTTTATGTTTACCCATATTCCCTCCTTTCCTTATCTGATTTGAAAACGATACACCAAGCTGACATTCAGCCCAATCATAAAACCTGTCGACGAAAAACGGGTTTCCAAATAATTCTTGTCATCTACTTTATCGTAACGGTATTTCTTTCCCTCCGACACCGAACGATAACCTGCCCGTACTCCAGCCTCCATACAGAAACCTTTCCCGAAAGGAATCAGACAACCAACACTGGCACCTGCCGTCCAGAAACGACCGGTCCGACCATAGAGAATATCCTTATCCGGATCGATCGCACTGCCTCGTATGTCAAAATCGCCGTACTCGCCGAACAATCCAGTATTAAGCCATACAAACTCACCCGGACGCAATGGCCACACACGGGGTTCGATGGAAAAAGAAGAGACAGACCAGCGGTCGCACACCTTATTCTTATAAAAGAAATCGGAATACATGCCTGATACGGCGATCGACCAACGGTCGGCAAAAAAGTATTCCAGTGCCAAATTCGGCATGAAAGACCCGGTTTTTATCTTTGTTTCACCGGTTCCCAGACGCACCGAAGGGACTACTGTACACCACGGAAGCAGATTGGTTTTAATGGCAAGATATGCAGCTTTGCGTTCCGGTTTCCCTGAAACGACTGGCTGTTCCACCGGTGTCACTCTTGCTTCTTCCGGTACAGTTATCTTATGTTCTGTTTTTACCCGCAGGGTATCCGCTACCGATGCCAGCCGGTAATCTTCCAGTTCCGTCCGGTCAAAAAGAGGATCGTCTATACGATACACTTCACGGTCATAACCTCCCTTCTCTCCACGGCGATACAGGTCGACATAAGGAACGGCACCATATCGGTCGATCGCCGCTTTTATCGCAACTGGGTAACGGCTATCACTGTAATGGATCGAGGTATTGGCAAACCACGAAAGTGGCTTATACACCTCATACACATGCACCCGGTCACGGTAACTACCGCTACGGTCGATATAAAAAGCAACACATTCGTGAGGAATATCGAAACGGACCTTCAGATAAGCACGGATACGGTTCGCGCGCAGGGAAGCTTCGTTGATCACCGACTCTTCTTCACTGGTATAGGCATCCACATGCGAAACGATTAAAAGGTGGGAGTTGCCTTTCAGCAAACGGTTGCGGGAAGCATCGAGTAATCGCCCCATCCGTTCCAGTTGGTAAGCATTGTCGCCATAATCTGCCAGGAACATATCGCTGTTCTCTTTAAAAGAAAATAAAAAGGACTCCGCCTTATGATAAATCGTTGTCTGCGCAGTCATACCTGTTTTTAGCAAACAGTAAACCAGCAACAGAAAAATCCGTTTCAACGGGATTTGACAATATGGTATTTTTATCCTATACATATATTATATCAATACTAGCCTTTGATTATCCGTTTAACCTCTAAATAGCTTCCTTATTTATATAATAAGGTAATAGGAGAAAAACACCTCGGTTTTAAGGGGGATTTAATGAGTTTTGCCCCTGGGATATTTTAGATTGATGTCTTATTTCAATATTTTGTGGAGTAAAAACATGTAAAAATGATAACAGTTTTTTTCAAACGGATATTAATAAGACAGCAGTCTTCACCCGCCTTATGTCTTATTCTTTGAAAATTATGATTTAAAGGTCACAAGTAGGAAACTAGGTTAATTAATACAAATTCTATATGTTTTTTTTAGGATTTTACCCAAAAGCTTTGTTTTTCCATAAGATTCTTCCTATGTTTGCAGAGCATTCAAACTTTTTTGCGAAATCCACAAGTTGTAAAGGCTTGGATATGAAATAAAAAGGGAGGGAATTACCTTATTATATAAATAAGGATAATTTATGCAGCCATCAGTTCCTTCACACCTTCAGAAACCCTTTTATTTGCTTCTCCTACCTTACCTGCATCAAATGCAGACAAGTAAATGTGTGTCATTTTTTCGGAAGAATGCCCCAGGGCTTGGCTGATAATAGCGATCGGTATCCCCAGATGATAAGCCGCAGATGCCCAGCTATGGCGAAAAACATAGGTCGTCAACTTTTCAGATAAACCCAATAAGACCTGCACATCTGCCAGATATTGATTTTCCTTTGCCAGACATTGTTTATACTGTTCATGCGTAGCTCCCTCCTGTAACACAGGAAAAAGATATTTGGAATCCGCCCGCCTGTAACGATCGATCAGTAACTGCATAGGCTCCGAAACATCCATCTCGATCAGTGCACCTGTTTTTTGCCGGCGATACGACAACACTTTTCCTTCTTCAACCAGGTTCTCCCCTCCTAGACGAACGATATCCGCAAAAGGCATACCGCAAGCCAAAAAAGAAAACAAGGCCATATCCACCGCCAGCTTTTTCTCCGGTTCCTCTTCCAGATCGAGCGCAGCCATCTGCTTGATCACTTCCACCGGGACTGCCCGTTTAACAGTATCCTCCCGTTGCAACTGCATCCCCTCGAACGGTCGTTCCTCAAGCCGCCCTTTCCAACCCCGGCAAGCACGGTTGTACATCGCCCGTAGATTACTAATATAACTATTCACTGAATTTACACGCAGTTTCTTTCCTTTCAAGTACAAGACAAACTCCTGCACAACATCCTGCGTCACATCTCCCAGTAATCCGCTCTTTCCTCCCTCACGATTGAATGCTACAAAATGATTTCGGGTAGCACGATACAGATCAGCTGTGCTTTCATCCCCATTACTACGCTTCTGCTTTTCCTGCTCAAGCATCAGCCTGCAAAAATCTTTATTTCTCATAACTTATTCCTTCTTTATGTTATTAATCAAAAAGATAAAGATAAACATTCCTGGCTTGCAGATTGTTCGATTTTCACGGTTTTCGCAAACGGCACTACCTCTCTAAAAGCATGTTTTAGAAGAAAAATCACATCTTTCACCATCATTTCCTACCCTCATTTTCACCTTTACACAAATTCATTGCAATGATTCTTCCCGATCATCATAATGCCTTGGGGAAGTCATCACAATGACTCCAGGCACTTATCACAATGAACCGGACTGATCATTATAATGAAATTTTTAACATTGCAGAATATTAGGGAATTTACTTCGTGATTATCTTATAAAATGGGGATAATACACCTTTCAGAAAGCTGGAAGGTATTTCCGGACAGCTTGTTTCCATGTAACAGATTGCAGCAAGTTTTGTCCTATCTCTGTCACCTACTCTAAAAACATTGCAATGATTGTATTTGCAGCTATCCAAATGTCAGCACCAAAAAGAAAATCCCCTCAATCCGTCATTATTAAACTCCAGATTGAGGGGATAAATGCTTTTGAACTGTCCTTTACCTTTATATGTAGCAAAGAAAGAGTATATGAATTAACAGAATGTCAAAAGGATATAAATTCTGGTTCCAACTCTTCAAACAAATTATCGATATTTCAAAAAAGATTGAGGAGAAACAAATGAAATTCATTTTTCATAAGGATCTATCGGATTATCACATAATGATATATGTTCCAATTTGAATTATATAAATCCAATCTCGTACAATGAATTATTCATCAAATAACTTTTAGTCTAAGATTAATTCATTAAAACATCTTTAATAGTCAATTCTTCAACTATCATACACAATGCCCAAAATGATCTCATCATTCATAAAAATAGATTTTCGATATTCATATTTTTCTTAGCTATGAAATTTATCATAAATTCCGGTTTAATAGAGAATAACATTATCATTCACATTCCTTCTATAAAATAGAATTTAAGTCTTAGAACTTCACACCTAAAGCTTTACGAATACAATTTGTTATTTCATGACTTCATAGGGTTCATTTCTTTTATTCACTAACACATTTAATATTACAACATATAGTAAATATAGAAAGAAGAACACGAAAAAAGTCATTGTTGTTTAAAATTAGAACAAACGTCCATACTTAATTAATGTATCACGTTCGCGCCTACAGATAACATCAGGTAAAATAGACCTAGCAGCTATTATCTTTAATTTCAATTTGGCTTTATTTCTCCTCAATTGTGATAGAATATTTGGGCTATTCATTATTTTAGCAGATTTATTAACATAACTCCAATAATTACCTAAAGATCTCCTCTTCGAATCATAAAAATAATAAGGCTTTGATTTTGATCGGACAAATATACGATGTTTTCGAGAACCTAATTTTGTAAATCGGTATACTAACTTATTTTCAAAAAGTTTACCTCTATTCTTTTTATTATGATTATGAATAGAAAAATATATACATCTTTCTGTATTTCTCTGCATCTTATAATAGTATGCTCCTAATCCACCATTTTTGATTAATATTCTATTTCCATCATAAGAAAAGCCTAAATATTCAAGTTGTTTATTAGTTCCCAAATTCTCATGTTCACAAATATTTAATCCATTCTCCAACTTCCTAAAATTAAACAAATTTGTTTTTCTTTCTTCTATTGTTAGTTTGACAGATTGTATTTGATCAATTATATAATTTTTCCAAAAGACACCATACTTTATAGGGCATACAATTATTATATCATCAGAATATCGTCTATATAAACCACCAAATGTCGCTATATCTTCAGATATATTTTTGTCAAAATAGTTCATATAAATATTTGCTAAAACAGCACTTATGGGTAATCCTTGCGGAATCCCTCTATGAGTATATCTCTGATTTTCATAATCAAAATTACCTTTCCGTATTAAATTGGCTTCCCTAATAATACCAATATCGAATCTTTCACAAAAAGCAATAGCTTTTTTATCACGCAAATATTTTTTTTTCTTTATCTTCTTTGATCTTATACCGGTTGGAGTTTGACAAATAATCTTATCTTTGAATAAATCAAATAATTTATTTTCTTCTACATATGAGTATTTTATAATATTCTTATAGATCGCATAGCTTGCTGCATCCATAGAATCCAATTGACATATCTTTTTCCATGAATACTTAAGCAATTTATGATCCAAGTTATCAAAGAAACCTTTAATATCAAAAACAATAACAGCAACATCTTCAAAAACAAGTTTCTCATTTATAAAACAAAATACCTCTTTAGCATAATCTATATTACACTTATTCCCTATTCTATCTTTACATGATAAAGTTCGATAGGCGATAATATTATCTGCTAAATTATTTTGAACAAGAAACTGTTCATAGTAATTTGAAATTTGTTGGGCGTAAAAAGAATATATTGCAGAATCCAAATGTGTTGCATAAGATATAAAACGACATTTTGCTCTTTTTACTTTATGTTGAGTATCACCTTTAGAGATATATCGATACTTCTTCATTACTCTTCGAATCAGAGGGAAGAAAGCATGTTGAGCAACCTTATCTTTATTTCTTATGTATGATTCAACATCATGCTTTTGGCTATAAGATAAAGGTTGTCCAATATGACTATATTTTTTTATTTTGAACCAATTTCCTTTTTTGTCCATAAATTTAAAGAAAAGGAGAGTATTCTTACTCGGGGTCTTTAATAGCTTTACAAGGTGAACTGTCCAAGGTCATATAAAAACCTCACCCCTTATAGATAGAATAATATCCGTATCTTTGCAAATAGTTCACATCATTAATATCTTAACAAGTATGAAACCAAAGAAAGAATTACTCGTTACCTTCTTAGACATATTGGCATCAGGCTCTCTATTACTAGAGGGATTCCTCCCAAACTCTTGTCTAATCAGAACGGTCATCCTTATGCACCATGTAGCATAAGTCAAGAAATTGTCCACGATAGTAAAAGCTCTGTTCAGAAATACTCTCCTATTTTGAAACAAAATTATAAAATATTTTTAAGTCAAAAAAATAAATCCATATTTTTTTGACAGTCATCATAGTGTTTATAATCATTTAATCAATATTACACCTCCACTTATCAGGAAAAAAAGGAGTTCTAAAATAGATATGAGCAATATCTATTAAAAAACCATACCCAGCTTTCTTTGTTCGATATTCATAGACAAATTCCTTTTTTTGAACTAATATAAATTGTTTATATTCTTCAAATGTAAGTTTTTTTTCATCCAAATTTTTAAGTATTATTGTTTTTTGAAAACCATCATTAAAGAACCTTTTAGAAAAAAGTTGTTCTTCTAAATCATTCTCCTTATCTGCAAGAAAATCTTCTTTTATGCTATAATATGGAATAAATAGACCTAAATCTATATTTTGCTCAATAACAAGATCTCTAATAATTATATATTCCTCTTCCATATCTAAAATAGCTGTATATTCAAGTAGGATTGCTAACATTGGAGAAGTAGAATCACTATAATATATAGGTTTTTTACCTGTTACTTTTAATTTAATTACATTTTCAATATCGTTATTAGCATCTGGTAAATAATCAAAATGACACTTTATCCATTGGAGATAAATTAAGACTTCTTTCAAATAGAATTTAGCATTTACAAAATCGTTAGCTTTTATATAAAGATTTAGTATTAGAACTATTGTATTAACTTGTATATCTAGTATGGGAGAATACAAAACAGGATTTGCTGTAATCACATTAGTAATATATTTAGTATATTCCTTTATGCTATCAGTAAAGTCTCCTGAAAAAGTTATTAAATAGTCTATATAATCAAATGTTCGAATATTGTATCCAATCGATTCATAGCGACCACCTTTTTCATAATAAAATCCACCATAAACAAGCGAAAATTTAGATAGTTTCTCTAAATATTTACTAATAACAAAAATATAGAAACCTATTATTTCATTTATATGTTTTGAGTATTTATTAGGAATATCCAATTTATTTTTTAGTACCCAATACCAAAATTTCATAACTAAACATGTCAAATATTTTTTTGCAATAAGTAAGTTGTTATAAGTAAATTCAGATTCAGAATATATAATAAAACCAATTAATTTTATAGTCTGGAATACTAGTATATTCTTTCTGTTATATTTTGTAAAACATTTTATTGATTTTTGCAATATAGAATCTAACAAATTTTCAAAATCACTATTAACTTCATTTTCATATGCATTCAAGTTAATAATTACTTTATTGAAAAGTTGAACCTGTTTTTCATCAGTCAACAAATATGGTCCAAACAAAAACTTATCAAACAATTCTGTAAGTTCAGATAACCCCCATCGTTCTGCTTCAACCTTACCAGACTGTCTAATTTCTTTATCCAAAAATTCATTAAATAATTGTTGCACATCTGATTTTAGTTCTCCATTATGAACGACAACAACCTTAAGAGGCAGATTTTCATAGCGTTTATTAGAAAAAGAATAATCAACATACTTAGCTTCACGAAGTGATTCAACAATACCATCTTGTTTATTAAACACATGTGAATTAATATTTCTATCTTCACCTCCTTTTAATTCAAAATAAAATCGCTTTTTTATTCCATCTTCATCTATACCTACAGCAATAATATCTTTTCCATATTGCTGATAACCTTTTGTTTCTTTAGGTTTGGACAAAACAGAAAACCCCATTGCCTCAAGAAGTAATGGAAATATAACATCAAGTTCACTATCTTCCTTTAAGGAACTTAAATAATCTGATATAATAATTGATTTAATATTCATTATCAAAATCGACTTATAAATTTATTATAATATCTTTCTATAAGATATGGGAAACGATAGACTTGCATATTAACTGTCATTGATGTTGATACTTTCCCCAAAAGGGAGATATCTTTCTGGCCTATTTGCCATCCTGTACCTCTAACTATCTGTACTGTATGTATGAGCTTAAAAAAAAGATCTTCATTGCTATGTTGTAATAATTTTGAGTGCTCCTCCCCTTCTAATTTAAAATATAGTTTTCTCATTTTGCTATCATTCACACAAGAATTAAGTTCATTTGTCTTTTCTTTTTCTGCAATAATAGCCTTTTGCTCTTTTAAGCTATTATTTATAGGTTCTAAAAAAAAATCTGACATGCCATAGTTTTTTATATCTTCATATAATGAACCATAATAACAATAACTAACATAATAAGATAGACATTGCTGCAAATATGTAACAACATTTTTATACGAAGAGTTCCATAGCTGTAATACTAACTTTAGTCTTTTCTTATAATCAGCAAGCCAATTCCACAACAATACTTCAAGAGCTCTAAGTTGCTCTAATTCATTCAGAACAGTTAAATTTAAGTTATTTATATTGTATTGACTGTCAATTATTAGATGTACTGCATCCATTCGTATTTCGGGGTCATCCTGTGTAAGCATCCATAATATCCCATTATTTGTTTCTTCTTCGTTTTTTCTTTGAAAAGAACATAAAGATTGAGCAAATATATGTATATCAGGTTTTTCTCCTTTATCCCTAATAAAACAAGATAGTGAAATAATTAGATCAAAAATGTAATGAATACTTTTAAATCTACAATAGTATTTATCCATCTGCTCTATTGCAAAATCTTTACTTATAAAATGATTGATATATAAATCAAATCTCTCTTGCTCATATCCTGATAAAGATGCTAAACTAAAAAATATTTCTCGTTCCACTTTTTCATCTGAATGCGAATTAAGTATTGACACAAAGTATTGAAAGCACTTATTTTGTTGCTTTTCACTACAATAAAGGCTATTCAAAATTTGAGAATAAAATAATATATAATCTTTCACAATAAAGATATCTCCTTTACTTTCTACATAGGAAAAGGCCTCCTCTAGTTGTATTCCAGAACTATATTTTAAGTAAGATAATACTCGAATCGAAATCTCTCTATTAATTTCTATTGTAAACCTTGCTTCCTTATATGCCCATTCAAAATCACTCTCTGCTATTTCTAATAGTATCAATACCGAAATATCAACCAAAAGACCTGTAAATATTTTCCCCTTAATGATGGAATAAAAAAGTTCTTTAGCTTTCACATTATCATGATGACATAAAGATTTTATACTATCATTATATTCATAACAATATATATCATCACTATTTTGATTTAAAGCCACTAGAGTTGAGTATATATCTTGTACACTTAACTGCAAGAGATTATCTTCTATTAAATTGCTCATTTTATAATATTCCAATTTTGATGCAAGATAGAAAAAATATGTACAACAGTTATAAAAATAATAATACTAATTTAACAAAAAGAATAGTTTTTTATAAAAGGGTTGGGGTTTTGTCCTTCTTTATCAAAAAAGATGTATTCATAGGATTTTACAGTAATATAGTGAACTTTATAACTAAATCTACTCACACAGATAATGCCTTATTAATCATTACTCTACTTTCCACTCCTCTATATTGCGAGTCTTTGCACTGAAATTCACTCCTATCTTAAATAATTTACGGGGATCAGATGCAAAAGGAAGCGCATAGCCTTTTTCATTGATCTGGCGTAAAGCCTCGTCTGCTGTTCCGTTCAGTTTGAATTCCATCAAGTAAATGAAACGATCCGTTTGCAATACCAGGTCGATACGGCCTTCTGAAGTATGGTATTCTACTTTTACATAGAAACCAATCAATTTGAACACAATAAACAGGACATTCTGATAATGTAACTCCAAATCACGAACCAACTCATAAGGAGTATCGGCAAAAAAACTTTGCAGACGGCGGAAGAAGGAATCATAATCGCCGGAACGTATCTCACGAACAAACTTCTGAATATGGAAAGAAGAATCGACTTTATCCGTATTGGCATAGAAAGGAAGCAAATATTTCATAAAGCCCTCCTCCACTTCACGATTAGGAAATCCCAGACGATAAATA
>OMGR01000743.1_pt1 | contig 19359 bp, 9 predicted proteins | sample 1646061 | NCBI WGS metagenome assembly OMGR01 (sample SAMN05578583, study PRJEB25193) | human gut metagenome | biome: Human Microbiome; feature: human-associated habitat; material: feces | host: Homo sapiens | place: USA:Birmingham | reverse complement strand
AAGAAACGCACTCCTATAATGGATGGAAGCACGTATAAGGGACGTATAAACATAGGAATCAATAGACTGAAACAACTCTTCCCGGACAAGCAGATTGTGTTGCTGACCCCGTTGCACCGTTCACTGGCCAATTTTGGAGAAACGAATGTGCAACCGGATGAAAACTACCAGAACAGTTGTGGCGAATATGTGGATGCCTACGTGCAGGCTGTTAAAGAAGCCGGCAATGTGTGGGGAGTTCCCGTGATTGATTTTAATGCGGTAACCGGATTGAATCCGATGGTGGAAGAACAACTGATTTATTTCTACGATGCGGGATATGACCGTTTGCATCCCAGCACGAAAGGACAGATACGCATGGCACGAACGCTGATGTATCAGTTGTTTGCGTTGCCTGCTACATTTTAAATAGGTCGGACAGAATTCTATGAAATTGTACACTATTCTATAGCACATTTTCTACAAACTTGTAATTTTGTCTTCTATAAATAATAGAACCTATGAGACATAAACTTCTGTTTTCTTTTTTCATCTTTTTGATAGTTGCTTTACCGATTCGTAGTAAGGATTTTGTTTTGACTTCCGGTCAAACAGTTGTCATCGCTTGCAGCCCTTCTGAAGAACTGGTTGTACGAACCGCATTGGAAATGCTGGGGCGTGATATTCAGACAGTATTGTCGTCGACTACCCAAGCGAATGAGAAAACAGGTGAAATTGTGATAGGAACGGTGGGGCAGAGTGAGCTTATCAGCCGGACCGGCATAGATGTTTCTGCGCTAAAAGGCAAGAAGCAGGCTTTTCTATTATCTGTTTCTCCGGAGGGTAAATTGATCGTAGCCGGCAGTGACAAACATGGTACGGCTTATGGAATACTCGAAATATCCCGTTTGTTAGGTGTCTCTCCCTGGGAATGGTGGGCGGACGTAACTCCGGAAAAGAAGAAACTTTTTAAGCTATCTTCCAAATTCCAAAGTCTTCAGGCTCCTTCGGTGGAATATCGGGGTATATTTATTAATGATGAAGACTGGGGCTTGATGCCATGGAGCAGTCGGACCTATGAACCTTCAAAAGTGAAAGGTGAGATAGGCCCGCGTACCAACGAGCGTATTTTTGAACTCTTACTTCGTCTGCGTGCCAACACCTATTGGCCTGCAATGCACGAATGTACACTTCCTTTCTTCCTGACCAAAGGCAATCGGGAAGCTGCCAAGAAATATGGAATCTTCATCGGTGCTTCCCATTGCGAACCGATGGCTTGCAGCGCTGCCGGCGAGTGGAAACGAAGAGGAGAAGGGGCTTATGATTATGTGAATAATGCTCCGGCTGTTTACAAATTCTGGGAAGACCGTGTAAAAGAGGTGGCAGATCAGGAAATACTCTATACGTTGGGTATGCGTGGTGTACACGATGGCAAGATGCAGGGAGCGAAGACGGTGGAAGAACAGAAGGCCGTAATAGATCGTGTGTTTGCAGATCAACGCGGGTTGATTGAAAAATATGTTGATAAGGATGTAACTAAAGTCCCGCAGGTTTTTATCCCTTATAAAGAGGTACTCGACATTTATCATGCCGGATTACAGGTGCCCGATGATGTAACATTGATGTGGTGTGACGATAACTATGGCTATATCCGCCATTTTCCTACGGCCGAAGAATGCGCACGTAAAGGAGGGAATGGAGTCTATTATCATGTTTCTTATTGGGGACGTCCGCATGACCATCTCTGGTTGAGTACGATGAGCCCGTATCTGATTTTCCAACAAATGAAGCTGGCTTACGATCGAGGCATACAGAAGATGTGGATACTGAACGTCGGAGATATCAAGCCTGCCGAGTATCAGATAGAGTTGTTTATGGATATGGCCTGGAATATAGAAGCTGTGGCCTCGGAAGGAGTGACCTCTCATCTGAAACACTGGCTGGAACGGGAATTGGGAGCTTCGTGCGCAAAGGCAGTATTACCTGTGATGCAGGAACACTATCGTCTGGCCCATATTCGTAAACCTGAATTTATGGGAAATACGAGGGAAGAGGAGAAAGATCCTGTTTATCGTGTTGTCAAAGATCTCCCATGGAGTGAAAAAGAAATCAACGGACGTTTGCAGGCTTATGATAAATTGTCGGAGACAGTGGAACGGGCAGCTTCGAAAATCCCATCCGGCAGACAAAGTGCCTATTTTGAATTGGTGAAATACCCGGTGCAAGCTGCTACACAGATGAACTGGAAATTGCTATATGCCCAATTAGCCCGCCACGGAAAAGCGGACTGGGAGAAAAGTGATCTTGCCTATGACAGCATTGTAGTATTGACAAAACAGTATAACTCACTGGAAGATGGAAAGTGGAACCGCATGATGGATTTCCAACCCCGAAAACTCCCCGTATTCAATCGCGTGGAAAGAAAAACGGCTACTTCTCCGATGATGAAAGAGCGTGTAGCTATCTATAAATGGAACGGCTTGGATGGGAAGAATATCCCGAATAGTAAGACCTTGAATGCGCGGAAAGGAACTTCTGCTATTTGTGAGGGCCTGGGATATGAAAGCAAAGCGACAGGCATTGACAAGGGAGATGCACTGATGTTCTCTTTTGACAACTGGAAAACAGACTCGGTAGAGGTTGACATCCGCTTGTTGCCTAATCATCCTGTGGGAGGAGATCAATTACGTTTCTCAATATCGTTGGACGATGCAGCGCCTGAAGTGATCTCTTATGAAACGAAAGGACGGAGTGAAGAATGGAAAGAGAACGTGCTGCGCAATCAAGCCATCCGAACGGTTCGACTTCCGGTATCCGGAAAGAAGTCCCACAAATTGGTAATCAAGGCATTGGACGAAGGAGTGATATTAGACCAGGTGATGCTTTATATGCCTTCGCCTACTGGTGAGTAACTACACGGATCACGAACCATGCATGATGCGCCACGGTTCCAATCAGCCCGTAATGCTTTGCCATGATCCGAAATCTTTCTTTGAGGGATGCTTTCTGATTCCGGGTAGTCATTCCCTCCTCCAGATAGTCGATGATTGTCAGGTGGGTATTGTGCAAAGTACGTGCTTTCTTCATGATGCGGATGCACCAGTCGAAATCTGCAGAAAAGCGATATTGCAGATTGTATGGCCCTACGAGCGTGTGGCGGGGGAAGAATGCCTGGTGGCAGACTAACATTCCCTGTTTGAAGCTTTTCCAGGTGAGCGTTTCAGGGGCGGACAATCTGCGCATCCGCAGAAAATGCCTGTCCTTGTCTACGATAGCGGTTTCTCCGTAAAGTATATCGGGCAGTTCATTGCCGTTGATGGTGTGCACCATTTGTTGCAGCGTATCATCCTCATGAAAACAGTCGCCTGCATTCAGGAAACAGAGATAATCACCGCTGGCAAGGGCGATGCCCTTATTCATGGCGTCATACAGTCCTTTGTCGGGTTCGCTGACGACGGTGTGTATGCGTGACCGGTAGCGGTTGATAATAGAGAGGGTTCCATCCTTGGAAGCTCCATCCACGATAATGTATTCTATATGATGATAGGTTTGTGAGATTACACTTTGAATCGTGTCTTCCAATACCTTTTCAGCATTGTATGTCACCGTAATGATAGAGAACTTGGGAGTAGGATGGACACTATGCATATTTCCCCGTTATTTTATTGTAGACATCTGTATATTTCTTTGCAACGATGCTCTCCGAATAATTGCCCAGAACCTTGCGGCAGGCCTGTGCAGAGAGTTCGTTGTATTCCGGTTCCGTCAATATCCAATGTATGCCGTTGGCAAAATCTTCCGAGGATTTGTATTGTGCCACGTAGCCGTTGTGCAGATGATCGATCATTTCGGGGATACCTCCCACATTAAAACCGACACAAGGCACTCCACAGGCCATTGCTTCCATAATCATATTGGGAAGATTCTCTTCCAGAGACGGGATGGCGAAGAGGTCTACGGCATTGTAGATATTCACTACTTCATGCTCATTTTTGATATAAGGGAGCGGGTATACATGGAAAGGAAGTTGTTCCTGTAACTGCTGCGACTGGTTGCCGAATACGACTACACCCAGTGAGTCTTTCCATTCCGGATGCTTTTCTGCCAACAGTTTGCATGCCCCAATCAGATAGTCGACCCCTTTTCGTTTATCGGTGATCTTTAATGAGCCGAACAAAACTAGTTTCTTACCTTCCGGCAACATGAATTTGGCACGCGCTTCCTTCTTGTTCATGGGTTTGAACAAGTTGGTATTAATAGCGTTCGGAATATTGGTCACGCTTTTCCCTTCAAATAATGCACTGGTCTGGGCTTGTTCCTTCAGCCAATGGCTGCACGTGACGAAATGAATGGGAGCGTAGCTGTATAACTTTTGTTTTTTGCGGAACGTGCGATAGGATAAATCCTTTCGTCCCCCGCCTTTGTAGATGTACGGACAGTCGTGACATTCCTGCTGATAGTTGTTGCACTCCCGTGCGTAATGGCAGATGCCGGTGCATGGCCACATATCGTGCATGGTCCAGACTACGGGTTTGCCGGAGGTCAGTATCTTTCGTATATCGTTCAGTGAGAGCATTCCCTGGTTGATCCAATGCAGATGGATCACGTCGGCCTGGCGGAATTCCGGGAGTGAGGTGATGTCTGTACCTGTGTTGGCGATGTCTACGTCAAACAAATGGTAACGCCGGAAACGGTTGGCACTCCAGATCACAATCCGTTCCCACATGAACTTCCACACTTGCAACCAGTTACTTTTTAAGCGGACAACACTGATTTGGTCGGTCTGTTTGTCACGTACCAGCATTTTGGCTTTGATGCCGTTGTTTTTCAGTGACTCCATCAACCGGCTTGCTGCGATGGCTGCTCCTCCTATTCGTTCAGATGTATTTATAATCAGGACTCTCATGGGCAAAAGTTTATGCAAATGTACGGTTTTTAGAGGAAATGTTTGATATTTCCAGCAAGCTTTCTGCTATTTCGCGTGAAAAGATTTCGAGGTTGAAACGTTCTTCCGCCAGTTTGCGGGCATTCTCTCCCATGCGCCGTGCCTCTTCGGGGTGGTCGGCGATGTAGCGGATAGCGTCTATCCAGCCTTGTACGTCGTTATATTCTACGGTGATGCCTATTCCTTCCTTATCGATGTCTATTTCGAAGTTGGGGTTGCGCGAACAGATGACGGGGATGCCGAGGGCGAATGCTTCCACGAGCGTGGTCAGTCCTACGGTATAGGGGAAGTCCAGGCAGCAGATCACGATACAACTTTTGCGTGCCACCAGTTTCCCCAGTTCGTAGGGAATCACTCCGTCGGTATAATGGATGCGAATGGAGTCGGGCAATGCATACGGGTCGATGATCTTTTTATAGTTGATGTTACCGCATGAGACGGCAATGTACAAATCCAGTTTCTCGTTCGTTGCGGCAAATGCCTGGAGCAAGGTGTCTACGTCCCGGTTTTCTTTACCGGTGGAGATAAATCCTTCGGGCTTCCGGTCGGGCATTTCTGCAAGCAGGTGGTCGTAGAAAGGAAGATCCGGTCCCCAATGGATGAGTTTCAGTTTGTGGGACGGTGCTTTCCGGGTTTTCTGCGAGTCCTGAATCAGTTTCCGACTGAACAGGAACATTTGGTCTATACCTTTGTAGAAAAGGCGGGAGATTTGTTCGCGCCACGGTTTGGGATTGGTCACGACTGCCGTATGATGCCAGATCACGATGGGTTTGCGATACAGTCCCAGGGCACGGAGGAAGATGACGGGCTCTATACCCCGGAAAGAGGTGGCGTAGAGGACGTCGTATTTCTCCTTGCAGAAGAGAATCTCTTTGGTGGCGTAAAGCATGAGTTTCAGACGGCCGGAGAAATATTTGCATTTGTGCATCACGGAGTGTATTCCGTAATTCTCCAGTAAAGGAAGTCCGTATAAAATGTGTCCGGGGAATTTATATTCTTTCCATTCCTCGTAGCTTTCCCGTGTGAGGCGGGTATGGTAAAAATAAATAGTAAGCAACTTATTTAGTGGTGCTTGTTTCTTTTCAGCCATTTGTTGATTCGGTTTTTGACAGCTTTCGTAATGATGGAGAAATTGCCGTATTTCAGGTTGAGGAACAGTTCTTCGAACGAACGTCCGATCTTGATCCACGGATGATCCCAGCCCATGATGCGGTAAACGCTCTCTTTATAGGCAACGTTTTCGATGACGTAGCGGGGATGTTTCAGTGGAAAATCCACCTCATAGCGCTTCATCGTGAAGATGCGGCGGTAACCTTTGGGCAGGGTATGAATCGAGCCGGCGAAATGGGTGGAATCTGCCGTTGCTCCCAAGTTATTAATCATGTTGCGGGTAGGCACGATGCTTAGCCCGGAGTTGAACAGTATGGAGGCGTGGAAGATCGTTTCATAAAAGGCTTTCTGCTGTTCCCGGTGACGCTGGCACATGTAGATAAAGTCGCTCCGGAATTTGCGTTCCTTGATAAGCTGTTCCAGTTGTTGCATATTGAAGGAGTCGTCCAGGAAGTTGTAGAACTCATCCCATTGGTCGACTACCCGTTTCCAGCTTGCCCATCCCCAGATAGAGAAGGTGGTGGTAAAGAAATAGTCGTAGGGCATATCTTGGGTGATTTCTTCGGGGTTAAATCCGGCAATCATGCTGATGCGGGTGTCATGTTCGTATTTATCCAGCATCTCCTTGCAGAATTGGAAAAAGGAGACGGCGGGCACATCGTCGTCTTCCAATACGATGCACTTGTCGACTTTCGAAAAGGCCCATTTCTGCGAAATGTACTCCGAAGGGTCGCAGCCGAAATTCTTTTCCTGATAAAGCCGTTCTACTTCACATTCCCAGTCTATCTGTGATACGATTTCACGGCAGGCTTTTATTCCGGGCAGGTCACGTTCGTTTCGTGCTCCGTCCTGATAGAGGAAGAGGCGGGACGGACGCGCTTTCTTCACTTGCTCGAACACTTGCGACAACTGTTGCGGGCGGTTGAAGAACAGGATAAGTACCGGGACGTCTACTAAAGCGGATTTCATATTCATAGTTCTTGTTTTGGGGTTGTACTGAATGACAGGGCGGCAGGATAGTGGTTGTTCACTTTTTCCTGCTCTTCTTCTGTAAATCGATGCAGGGTTGGATAGTTGTAACGCAAAAATCCTTCCAGGTCGTCGGGGGCGGTCACTGTGAGAGGGCCGAATTTCACGGGTTGCAGGTGGCGGATGCTTTCTACGGTTACGTGGTCGGCAGTGGCCATTACGTTGTTATAGTAACGAGTGTTTCGTGAGTTGAAACAGCTTTGAACTGACACCAGCATGCGGTAGATTGCTTTTTTAGAGAAAAGCAGGTCGACTACCCTGTTCAGGAAACAGGAGAAGGCTCCCCGGTTCGTGGGGTCCTCTATTTCACATGTACCGAAGTGTTTCCACATCCATATCTCTTTTCCCATCAGGCAGCATTTGAGGAAGCCGAGTGCTTCGGATTGTATTCTTCGCAGCAGCTTGTTGTCGGGAATCTTGTCGAATGGGAATATATCGACAAAAATGCCCGGATGCATCGGGACATTCTTGAACATTTCTTCTACAAAAAGGGTGTCGTTTTTCTTGACTTTGGCAAAATAATACGGGGTATGAGGGTCTGTCTCTATCCATGAAAGGAAGTAGGAAGGACCCAGTTCCCCGGGAGCTACTTTCAGAAATTTGTTGTAGTTCTCCCGCGTCATGCCTATGTCAATATCATCATCCCAGGGGAGAATCGCCTGGTCGTAGAGTGCACCGATTGCCGTGCCGCCAATCACAAAATAGGGAATGTTGTGCTTCTGACACACCCGGATGGTTTCTCCCAATATGTCGTAGAGTTCGGCATGTAATAAATCAAGCTCTTCGGCTGTATATTTCTTGTTCATCGGAAATGGTTAATGCACGTTGTGCTACAAAAGTAGTAATTATATTGCTAAGTTACTATAACTTTAAGTTTCCTTGCATAAATTCGGTGGCCACTTGTCCGCGTCCCGGTATGGGAAGGACGGATGCTTGCGGAAAGTCCTTGAGCAGACAGTCTGCCGGATTAATGTCCGGATAGAATTTCTTCAATAGGAACAGGCTGGGACCGGTGGTGATGCTTCCTATAAAGACGGAGGCATTCATCAATATCTGTATCGAGGAAAGGAAACGTGTCATTTGTCTCTGTTTCAGCTCTTTGGTGGTCTGCGTGAAAGCGCTGTTGACGTATCCTTTTTCGTCGGGGCTGCAAAGGGTGTACCAGTGTATGTCCGGGGCAAGGGTTTGCAATTGCTCGAAGAGGCGGTAGTCGTCGGTCAATACAAAGACGTCGCGGATGGCTGTTTTTTCTTTGATGAGGCGTATGTAATGTTCCGGTGGAAGCAGGTTGGTTTCGGTGATCTTGTCTCCTCCGCGTATTTGGCATCCTGCGTATTGAGGCGGAAGTTGCAGGCTGGCGGCAAATTGGAGACATTCCTGTGCGGTGGTGTCGTTGAGTTTCCAGGTGATTTCCGTCAGCTTTTGGAAGGTGTGGAGGTAGTCACCGTCTATTCCCAGTTCGGGGATATGGAAATGCTGGTTGGGGTTGAACGTCACTTGAAAGTTGAGTCGGACCGGTTTGCCATACGTGAAGAAAGCAAGGGCTTTTCCGATGATGTTCTTACAGGTTACTTTCAGTTTCCATTTCAGTAACTTCGTCTTAGGCAGCTTTTTGTCTTTCATCAATGCCTGCCAGGAGGGGAGGCGATGGGTGTTATAAGTGTGATGAAACGGTTCGTGCACTTGCTCGCAGAAGGGGGCGAAACAATCTTCCCAACCTTTTTCCCATCCGAAGTTGGCGTCGTCGGAGTAGAGCTTGAACTGTATTTTGTGTTGCAGGCAATAGAGCATTGCATGGAGCATATAGGTATATTCGGTAAAGAATCCGGCGTCTATACCTATGTGATAGATCATCGTCTTTTTGAAAGAACGATTTAGAAGGTGGTATTTGGTGGCAAGATCATTGGGGTTCATGTGTCTTCTTTTTGATGAAATACTGGATGCTTTCTTTAAAGGTGACCGAACGGCTGCCCCACATGGCGGCTACGTAGAGTGCTGCTGCGAGCACTATCTTGCTTGCCAAGCGGAGATAAATATTCTCGATGGAACGGGTGGAATAATAGGTGATTGCCATTACCGTAGCTGCAATGACAGCATAAGGAAGAATGTCTATCAGTGCATGGCGCAGCTTTAGTCCGATTTCCTGCCATACGAAGTAGTGCCACGTCAGTAGCCACAGTATATTGGTGGATACATAGACGGCGAGCATGGCATAGATACCGTGTGAGTGGACTAACAGAACGCCTGACAGTAGAATTATGCCGAGCGCTATGGTGTTCCACATATAGATGCGGGATTTCCCTTTGCTGATGATGAGCTGCTGATAGAGGTATGCGATGGGAGCAAAGGCTCCGCTGATACACAGTATTTGCATGATTAATATGCTGGAATACCACTTGTCGGTGATGGTGATGATAATCAGCTCTTCCGATACGATTCCCAATCCCAACATGGCGGGAAACGAGACAAAAGCGGTGAAACGCAGCATTTTGCGAAATACCCGTTTTTGCCGTTCAAGGTCGTCGGACACTTTGGTGAGTACCGGTTGCGCTACTCCGTTTATCATGCCGGAGATGAAGAGTTGTCCCATGCCGCACCATTTATTGGCTTGGTTGTAATATCCTACTTCTTTTTCGCTGTAGAATTTACCCAGTATCACGGAAAACAGATTGTTATTGATGTGATTGAATACATTGGTAACCAGTAGTTTCCCACTGAATCCGAACATTTCCTTAATCGGGGTGAAGTTGAACTGCAAGCTCGGTCGCCAACGGGTGAAATGCCAGTAACAGGCTGTGTTGATGGTTACGTAAACGATGCTTTGCGTAGCAATTCCCCAATAAGAGAAACCAAAGTAGGCAAGAGTGACTCCGGTGATTCCGGACACGGTGAGTCCGATAACCGAAGACAATGCCCGCTGTTTGACCATCAGATTACGCAGGAGATAGGCACTGTGGGATATTCCCAGACTGGCAATGAAGAAGCCGATAAAAGAATAACGTGCCAGTGGTGTCAGTTCGGGAGTATAGTAAAAGTCAGCGATAAGCGGTGCACAGAGGAATAACAGCAGGTACAGCGACAGACTGATGGCCGCGTTGAACCAGAATACGGCATTGTAATCATTGTGCGTCACTTCTTTCTTATTAACAAGGGCAGCTGTGAAACCACTTTCCTGTATCGAACTGGCAATGAGGGAGAAGATGGCCAACATTCCCACCATTCCATAATCTGACGGAGTGAGCAACCGCGCGAGGAATATTCCGAAAAGCAGATTTAACAACTGCTGTATGCCGTTGCTGAATCCTCCCCAAAATAGTCCTTTGGCCGTCTTTTCTTTTAGTGACTGATTCTCGCTCATGTTATTTGCAAAGAATACATGAAAAGGCTATGCGTGATGATAGCTTTTCATGTATTCCCTATTCTAGTTTTATTATTTTACTTCGCTGCCCGGCTTCACTTCACGTCCCGGCATGATAACTGCCAGACTGCCGTCGTTGTTTTCGGCACTAAGAATCATGCCTTCGCTGACGATTCCTTTCAGTTTGCGCGGAGCGAGATTAGCGATGAAGCAAACTTGTTTGCCTACCAGCTCTTCCGGTTGATAATGCTTGGCAATACCTGATACGATGGTACGTGTCTCCAGTCCGTCATCGATTTTGAATTGCAGCAATTTATCCGCTTTCGGTACTTTCTGACATTCAAGAATGGTACCTACACGGATATCCAGTTTCGTGAAGTCGTCGAATTCGATGTTCGGGCGGATAGGATTAGCTTTGTAGTTGGCTTCTTCATTTGCCTTCTTTGTATCGAGCAGCTTTTGTACCTGTGCTTCGATAGTAGCGTCTTCGATCTTCTCGAACAATAACTCCGGTTTGTTTAACTGATGGCCTACAGGAAGCAGGTTATCTTTTCCCAGTTCAGACCATTCGAAAGTATCCATGTTCAGCATTTTGCGGAGTTTTTCCGAGCTGAACGGCAAGAATGGGTCGAAGGCGATGGCAAGGTTGGCAACCAGTTGCAGGGAAATGTTGAGGATGGTTCCTACACGTTCCATATCTGTCTTAGCCAGTTTCCACGGTTCGGTGTCGGCCAGGTATTTGTTTCCGATACGTGCCAGATTCATGGCCTCTTTCTGTGCATCGCGGAATTTGAATACGTCGAGCAGTTTTTCTACTTCTGCTTTCACGTCTGCGAATTCTTTCAGCGTTTCCTTGTCGTAGTCGGTTAAGCTGCCCTGTGCGGGTACGCGACCGTCGAAGTATTTTTGAGTCAGCACCATTGCACGGTTTACGAAGTTGCCGTATACGGCTACCAGTTCGTTGTTATTGCGTGCTTGGAAGTCTTTCCAAGTGAAGTCGTTGTCTTTCGTTTCCGGTGCGTTGGCGGTCAGTACGTAGCGGAGTACGTCTTGCTTTCCGGGGAAATCAGCCAGATATTCGTGCAACCATACGGCCCAATTGCGGGAAGTAGAGATCTTGTCTCCTTCGAGGTTGAGGAATTCGTTGCTCGGCACGTTGTCCGGCAGGATATAGCTGCCTTCTGCTTTCAGCATGGCAGGGAATACGATGCAGTGGAACACGATGTTGTCTTTTCCAATGAAATGGATCAGGCGGGTTTCGGGATCTTTCCACCAAGTTTCCCAGCTGTCGGGGAGTAGTTCTTTGGTGTTGGAGATGTAGCCGATAGGTGCGTCGAACCATACGTAGAGTACTTTCCCTTCTGCTCCTTCTACTGGCACAGGGATTCCCCAGTCGAGGTCACGGCTCACGGCACGTGGCTGCAACCCCATGTCGAGCCAGCTTTTGCATTGGCCGTATACATTGGGACGCCATTCTTTGTGGTCTTCCAGAATCCATTTGCGCAGCCATGCTTCGTGTTTGTCGAGAGGAAGATACCAGTGCTTGGTTTCTTTCATCACCGGTTTGCTGCCGCTGATGGCGCTTTTCGGGTTGATAAGATCTGTAGGAGAAAGTGAGGTTCCGCACTTTTCGCATTGGTCGCCGTAAGCGCCTTCCGAATGGCAGTGAGGACATTCTCCGGTGATATAACGGTCGGCAAGGAATGTTTTTGCTTCCTCGTCGTAATATTGTTCGGATGTTTTTTCGATGAATTCTCCTTTATTGTATAATGTTTTGAAGAAATCCGAAGCCAGTTGGTGATGCGTCGGTGAAGTGGTGCGACTATACACGTCGAATGAGATACCGAACTCTTTGAATGATTCCTTAATCAGCGAATGATAACGGTCTACTACATCCTGTGGAGTAATTCCTTCTTTCTTGGCACGGATGGTGATAGGCACTCCGTGTTCGTCCGAACCTCCGATGAATAATACATCTTCTTTTTTCAGACGCAGATAGCGTACATAGATATCTGCCGGCACGTATACACCCGCCAGGTGACCGATATGGACAGGACCGTTCGCATACGGCAGTGCCGATGTGACGGTGGTTCTTTTGAATTTCTTTTCCATTATATAGTGTGATTTTTGTTGTTTTCAGCTTTGCAATGTGCAAAGATAGTGACTTTTCACCACAGATTACACGGATTAACACAGATTATTTCATTGAAAAGTGGTCACAGAATGAAACAGGAACGTTTCGTAATAAAAAAACAGGTAAAAAGAAAGTGTTTTACCCTGATATAAGTTGGCTAGAAAATAGCCAATTTGTATCGGGGTATTTTTATATTTTCTATTATGTTCTATTTTTAAGATTGAAACAGATTAGGAGTATCTAAATTGTATTCTAATAAAAGAAGTGACGTATAAAATACTGTATGAATATGCGGAATAAGTAATCTTTCTTGAATACAAATGAGTGAATATTCATGATTGTTGATAGAATCATGAATCATTGCTTTTAAAGGAAGACTTCGTTCCTTTTAAAGAAACGGTTTATTGGTCAGTGAGAAGTACTTTCTTGCTTTTAAACGAAAGGACAAAAGGGCATTTAGAATACTTGTTTTGTGCTGGTTGCTGTCGAATAGGTAACATGTGAGTTGTTTCTATTTGAATTTATATTTGCAATAATCTGCTCCTGAAATTAGGAATTTTGCCTTTTTGATGTTGAATCGAATGATTTAAAGTCTGTTTTGTGTGAATATGGATTATGCAACTTGCTTATCCTTCAAGTTTTCCAATATACTCCGGACTCATCTTGTATATTTTTGATTCTGTATGAGTTTTATGTCCATTTTTTCTGCATAAAGTAATATTCTGTTCTAATGATAAGAATTACATGGTAAGATTATAGCTTTGCATTTCAATAAGTCAGTATAATCTATATAATTTCTTGCTCATTTCCTCTTTTATCATCTATTTCCATCTATATTTCTCCCCTTTTTCTTTCTTTTTTCTCGTAAGAAAGAATATATTTGTACCTAAGTTAAACGAAAACCAAAGCATGATATGATAACAACCCAGTTGCTTCGTCCTGAAAGCATTGTCGTAGTAGGGGCATCGAATAATGTGCATAAGCCGGGTGGCGCAATATTAAAGAATTTGATAAACGGAGGTTATCAGGGAGAACTTCGGGCGGTGAATCCGAAGGAAAAGGAAGTGCAGGGAGTTCCCGCCTTTGCGGATGTGAATGATCTGCCGGACACAGATCTGGCGGTGTTGGCTGTGCCTGCCTCGATGTGTCCTGATATGGTGGAAACATTGGCTAGCAAGAAACAAACCAGGGCATTTATCATACTCTCGGCTGGTTTTGGTGAAGAAACCCACGAAGGGGCGCTGTTGGAAGAACGTATTTTGGAAACAGTTAATAAATACGGTGCTTCGCTGATTGGTCCTAATTGCATCGGATTGATGAATACATGGCATCATAGCGTGTTCAGCCAGCCGATTCCTAACTTAAACCCAAAAGGGGTGGACTTGATTTCCAGCTCCGGTGCTACGGCGGTATTTATTCTCGAAAGTGCCGTAACAAAAGGTTTGCAGTTCAATTCAGTCTGGTCGGTGGGAAACGCCAAGCAGATCGGTGTAGAAGATGTATTGCAATTTATGGATGAGAACTTCGATCCCGAAACGGATTCTCATCTGAAACTACTCTATATTGAAAGTATTCAGAATCCGGACAGGTTGTTATTCCATGCTTCGTCTTTGATTAGAAAAGGGTGCAAGATTGCGGCAATCAAAGCCGGAAGTTCGGAGAGCGGAAGCCGGGCGGCATCTTCCCATACAGGAGCAATCGCCAGTTCCGATTCGGCAGTAGAGGCTTTGTTCCGTAAAGCAGGGATTGTGCGCTGTTTCTCTCGTGAGGAATTGACTACCGTAGGTTGCGTGTTTACTTTACCCGAATTGAAAGGAAAGAATTTTGCCATTATCACTCATGCCGGAGGCCCGGGAGTGATGCTGACAGATGCCTTGAGTAAAGGCGGACTGAATGTGCCTAAGCTGGAGGGAGAAGTAGCCGAGGAACTAAAAGCCCAACTATTCCCCGGTGCTGCCGTCGGAAATCCTATTGATATTCTGGCTACCGGAACACCGGAACATCTGCGCCTTTGCATTGACTACTGCGAGGAAAAGCTTGACAATATAGACGCCATGATGGCCATCTTCGGAACTCCGGGATTGGTTACTATGTTTGAAATGTATGATGTGCTTCACGAAAAGATGCAGACTTGCAAGAAACCGATTTTTCCCATTCTTCCTTCCATTAATACAGCCGGAGCGGAGGTTTCCGCCTTCCTGGCAAAAGGGCATGTGAATTTTGCAGACGAAGTGACCTTGGGTACTGCCCTTTCACGTATCGTCAATGCTCCTAAACCGGCAGTTCCTGAAATAGAACTGTTCGGAGTAGACGTTCCGAGGATTCGTCGTATTATTGATTCGATTCCGGAGGATGGTTATATCGCTCCCAATTATGTACAGGCATTGTTGCATGCTGCCGGTATTCCGTTGGTAGATGAATTTGTTTCCGATAATAAAGAGGAGATAGTAGCTTTTGCCCGTCGGTGCGGATTTCCGGTAGTTGCCAAAGTGGTTGGTCCTGTGCACAAATCAGATGTCGGCGGTGTTGTTCTGAACATTAAAAGTGAGCAACATCTGGCACTGGAATTTGATCGTATGATGCAGATACCTGATGCAAGAGCAATTATGGTACAGCCGATGCTGAAAGGTACGGAACTGTTTGTTGGCGCAAAATATGAAGAGAAGTTCGGTCACGTGGTACTTTGTGGTTTGGGAGGTATTTTTGTGGAGGTGCTGAAAGATGTATCTTCCGGTTTGGCTCCGCTTTCTTACGAAGAAGCTTATTCAATGATTCATTCTTTGCGTGCTTATAAAATCATTCAGGGAACACGTGGGCAAAAGGGAGTCAACGAAGATAAATTTGCTGAAATTATTGTCCGTTTGTCCACTTTACTACGTTTCGCTACAGAGATCAAAGAAATGGATATAAATCCGCTCTTGGCAACGCAAAAGGCCGTTGTAGCAGTTGACGCGCGTATCAGAATAGAAAAATAGGACTATTCTTTCATTCATTGAGACATATTTACTATCTTTCCGCTGTGATTTTGCCTACATTTGGTAACTCAAACGGAAGGATAGAAAACACGTATGTTTATGAAGAAAGTTCTCATATTTTTAATCTGTTTAATCGGCTATCAGATCGGCTGCCATGCGCAAATGGCGGACGAGCATTATTATTTCAAAAATCTTAGTGTACAGAACGGGTTATCTCAAAATACGGTCAATGCGATTTTGCAGGATAAGCAGGGCTTTATGTGGTTCGGCACAAAAGATGGTTTGAATAGATATGACGGTTTGTCATTCCGCAAATTCAAACATGATGACCGCACACGGCGGAGCATTGGTAATAATTTTATCACAGCTCTTTATGAGGATGCAAAAGGAAATATCTGGGTAGGTACGGATGTAGGACTTTATATCTATAATCCGGAAAAAGATTCTTTCCGGCATTTTGCTGAATTGAGCGCAGAAAACACGAAAATAGAGCATACCGTAACTGCAATCTCCGGAGACAACAAAGGATGTGTCTGGGTAGCGGTAGAGTCGCAGGGGCTATTTTGTTATGATCTGGAGGAAGGAATACTCCAGAACCACACATTGAAGAACTTTTCTTTTATCTCCACCAATGTCCAGTCTTTTGTTTTCGATAATAGCGGAACCCTTTGGATTGGCTGCTATGGCGATGGACTTTTCTATTCGAAAGACCGTTTGCAAACCCTTCATCCTTATGTATCACCTGTAGACGATCAAAAAACTTATGAGAATGATGTCGTGATAGGCCTGGTGAAAGGAGCATATAATTGTCTATATATAGGCTCTTTAAAAGGAGGAGTGAAAGAACTGAACCTAACCTCTAACAAACTGCATGATTTACTCTCTAAAGATGAAAGTGGAGAGTCTGTTTTTTGTCGTGAACTGCTGGTTGCTTCTGATAATGAATTGTGGATTGGTGCAGAATCGGGACTCTATATTTATAATCTCCGAATGGGTAAGTATGTTCATTTGCGCAGTTCGATCAACGACCCTTATTCTTTATCCGACAATGCTATTTATTCATTGTGTAAGGATCGCGAGGGTGGTATCTGGATTGGTTCTTATTTTGGCGGTGTGAATTACTATCCTCGTTTTTATACGTATTTTGAGAAATATTATCCCAAAGGGACTGATAATGGTTTGCGTGGGAAACGAGTACGTGAGTTCTGTCAGGATAATCAAGGTATTCTGTGGATTGGTACGGAGGACGGTGGTCTGAATCGTTTCAACCCCAAGACCAAAACATTCTCCTTCTTTACGCCCAGTAGTGCTTTTACCAATGTGCATGGTTTATGTTTAATTGGAGATCATCTTTGGGTAGGAACCTTTTCAAAAGGAGTGAAAGTAGTAGATACGCGTACGGGAGCTATCGTGAAAACCTATCAGAAAACGGATTCTCCCCGTTCATTGATAGATAATAGTGTTTTCTCTATTTGCTGCACAACGACCGGTGATATTTACCTGGGAACTTTATTCGGCTTGCTCCGATATAATAAACAGTCTGATGATTTCGACCGGATACCGGAACTGAACGGTCGGTTTGTGTATGACATAAAGGAGGACTCCGGAGGAAATCTATGGTTGGCAACTTATGCTAATGGAGCCTATTGCTACAATGTGAGTGAAAAGAAATGGAAGAATTATTTGCACGATAAAAATAATCCGAAGAGTCTCCCGTATGACAAGGTCTTAAGTATTTTTGAAGACTCTCACCGGCAAATCTGGCTGACTACTCAAGGAGGAGGTTTTTGTTGTTTTCAGCCGGATACGGAGACATTTGCCAACTATAATTTATCTGCCGGTTTGCCGAATGATGTCGTATATCAGATTGTAGAAGACAAGGACGGTCTTTTGTGGTTGACAACTAACAACGGTTTGGTCTGCTTCCAGCCCACAACCGGAGTGATGAAAGTATATACCACTTCCAATGGATTGTTGGGCGACCAGTTTAATTATCGTTCGAGTTTTGAGGCCGAGGATGGTACGATTTATTTGGGTAGTATCGATGGATTTATCGCTTTTAATCCCAAGAATTTCTCGGAGAACAAGTTTCTCCCGTCTATTGTAATTACTGATTTCTTTCTGTTTGGAAAGGAAGTATATGCTGGTGAACCGGGCTCTCCGTTGGAAAAGAGTATCACTTTCTCTGACCAGCTTGTTCTCCAGTCTAATCAGAATTCTTTCTCTTTCCGTGTAGCCGCGCTGGATTTTCAGGCTCCTAAGACAAGTCGGATTATGTATAAGTTGGAAGGCTTTGATACAGACTGGTTGACAGTTGGTGAAAGCCCTATTGTTACCTACTCCAATCTTCGATATGGTGATTATACCTTCCGGGTGAAAGTTGCCAATAGTGATGGAGTATGGAGTGACGATGAAGTGATATTGGAAGTGCATATTCTTCCTCCTTTCTATCTTTCTATATGGGCATATTGTGTGTATGCTTTGCTGATTATTGGCTGTTCTTTATATACAGTTATGTATTTCAAGAGGCGTAGTAACAACAAACACCGCAGGCAGATGGAAAAATTCGAGCAGGAGAAAGAACGTGAAGTTTACCATGCAAAGATTGATTTCTTTACCAATGTGGCCCATGAAATACGTACGCCGTTGACATTGATTAAAGGTCCGTTGGAAAACATTATATTGAAGAAACAGGTTGATGCGGAAACACGGGAAGACCTGAACGTAATGAAACAGAATACGGAACGATTGTTGAACCTGACTAACCAGTTACTTGACTTCCGTAAAACGGAAAGTCAGGGATTCCGTTTGAATTTTGCGAAATGTAATGTAACGGAGGTCTTGAAGGAGACTCATGTACGTTTCACTTCCCTTGCCAAACAAAAAGGTTTGGAATTCACCTTGCAAGTACCTGAAAAGGACTTCTATGCACATGTGAACCGGGAGGCGTTTACGAAGATTATCAGTAATCTGTTGAACAATGGGGTGAAGTATGCTGAAAGCTACGTACACATATCTTTGGAAGTGCCGGAAGCGGATGATAATAATTCATTCTGTATTCGTACGGAGAATGATGGGGTGATTATTCCCAATGAGATGAAGGAGGAGATATTTAAACCTTTCGTTCGTTTCAATGAAAAAGAAGACGGAAAGGTGACCACTGGAACAGGAATCGGCTTAGCTCTTTCCCGTTCATTGGCAGAACTGCATCAAGGAACCCTGGCTATGGGAGCAGGGGAAGAAAATAATACCTTCTGTCTGACTTTGCCGATCGTTCAGGATATGACAATCACTTTAACACCGGAACCGGAAGTTGAAATAGACAGGATGAATGAAATTCCTGTTGGAGAGACGGAAAAGAAAGATAACCGGCCTACAGTGCTGGTTGTAGAAGATAATCCGGATATGCTTGCCTTTGTAGTGCGTCAGCTATCGAAAGAATATACTGTATTGACTGCCACTAATGGTGCGGAAGCGTTGCAAGTGTTGGATGGTAATTATGTGAACTTGGTGGTTAGTGATGTTGTGATGCCTGTGATGGATGGTTTTGAATTGTGTAAGACGATCAAGTCAGATTTGAATTATAGCCATATTCCCGTTATTTTGTTGACTGCGAAGACGAATATCCAGTCTAAGATAGAGGGAATGGAACTGGGAGCAGATGCTTATCTGGAGAAACCTTTTTCTGTGGAATATTTACAGGCTTGTGCTTCCAGCCTTATTCAGAATAGGGAGAAACTGCGCAAGGCTTTTGCACAGTCTCCTTTTGTGGCAGCCAATACGATGGCGTTGACAAAAGCTGACGAAGATTTTATAAAGAAGTTGAATG
>OMGR01000699.1_pt1 | contig 20386 bp, 16 predicted proteins | sample 1646061 | NCBI WGS metagenome assembly OMGR01 (sample SAMN05578583, study PRJEB25193) | human gut metagenome | biome: Human Microbiome; feature: human-associated habitat; material: feces | host: Homo sapiens | place: USA:Birmingham | reverse complement strand
TATCAAACTTTATGGCAAAAAAGATGAAGATAGGGATCTGCTATGATACTTTTCACATAATAGTAGTAATCTTTGTTGTCAGACAAGTCCTTTAGGACACGTTCCCTATCTTCATCTTTTTTGCCATAAAGTTTGATAATACGATCAAGCGCTTCACGAGCAATTTCCCCCATTGGGTATTTCATGAAGAAATGGCTTTGGAGGATTTCATGAATATTTGCGCTAAATGTCTGCTGCATCTTTTTAACATGACGCCCATCTTCCAAATAGAGGATGTTCTCAAGCGGAACATCACTCAAGACAAAGGGGGAATGTGTCACAATTATAATGTTGATAGAACGTATTTTACGGCGATCTATATGGCACCAAGAAATCATTTTTAATAACTCTGAGACGAAGCTACGTTGAAATTCTGGATGGAAGTAAAGCTCTGCTTCATCGAATATTAAATTTATATGACGATAAGGCATTCTATATTCATCCTTTTTGACACTTTGTATATTCTTTATGTGATAAATCACATAGCTTAGATTAAACAGCATTTGTTTTTCCCCACTACTGAGCCGGGATAATCTAATCTCTTCTTTTATTTTCTTCTTTGTTTCACTTACTAGAACTCTGCGGTGTAATGTCATGTCACAAAAGAAAAAAGGAGGAGGCAATAATTTGAAAACCTGATCGTAAGTGTCATATTTCGTCTTTTTTTTATCCTCGCTCGATAAAAACTGATTGTCAAAATCAAGGTTATGCTTAATAAATTCCTTTGCATTGACTGTTATTGGATTTTCTACAGCCAGGTAGCCCCGCTTTAAAAAGGTAAGACACTGATTGATTTTTAATGTAATATGATTATCCTCTTCAAGAGAGCGGATCTTTTCAATTATCGTATTAACTTGTTCTTTACTGATAAAAGATGCATCCGAGAATGATTCAATGTTTATTATTCGACCAAAACTCTCATAAGTCATACATATTTTCAGAGTTTTGTACCCAAGGTAAAATAATATTGTTTCTTCAACAATGGGGTTATTATTATGTGCACATTTAAATTCCTTATTTATAATCTCTTTCCAACGTTTGGAAAATGCATTAATAAGAGAATCCACATTAGAAGAACTCAATTTTTTCCTTACTTTGTCCTTATAAATTTTTAGGGTATCATTTTTATAATTCTGATTGAAACAATATTCCAGTTCTAATGGTCTGTAGCCATTGATAAATGCCTTATTTTGGGATTCAAAAAGTAAAAAGAGTGTCATAAGGCGTTGACGTGCCAATTCTTTTTCATTAGTGACATCAATAATTCCACCTTCTTGTCTATACGGAGTCATTGTTATTGGTGCGAGATATCCATCGTTCTTGTGAAAAAGCCCATAAAGCCATTTGCCCTCATTACTTGATTTTTCACCAGTTTGAATATCTAAAGAATCATAGTCATCATCATTTAGTGAGTAAATACTATAATTCGTACTGATGGTATAGAAGAAGTTATCTAGAATTTTATAGTTTCTACGTAATGGACCTCTAATCTCGTTAGGTTGCCTGTCTTTATTGATTCCATAAAAATAGCGAACATAGTCATCTTTATTAAGTATGGAACCCACTGTTCCGTCCGTTTCGAAATACAGTTGCGCATCAAGACCTTCAGCAAACGTCAATTTACGTCCTTTATAGTCCTCACTATTAGGCTATAATTCACTGGCGAAGTTATTAATGATACGGAATAGCATTTCAAGTAGTGTCGATTTACCTGAACCGTTCGCACCGACTACACAACTTACACTTATAGTTCTTGGCAATGGATCACAGGTCTGATATAAGTTTTCGGCCATTGATCCTGGCTTACGCCATTCATAATTATTTTCCCAAACAGGTTCAACAAAATCACCGAACGGATACCAACCCGGTTGAAGGTTTTTGATCACATTCTCTTTTCCACCATCTAAACGTATTCCTATAATATGCATAAATTTTAAGTTATTAATCTTCGTAATCAATAATTGATAAAGCTAGAAATATTCTCTTTTAACAAAATTAGTATTTTTAATCTTTATATGGAATTATTTTTAGGATTTCCATATCTATTATTTTTCAATCCATTGGTTTACTTCCACTTTAGGATCAATGTATTACCACTTTCATCTAATTCTTATTCACCAAATATACCTTTTTTAATTGATTGGAAAAATTCCTTTACTGCCTGGTAAAACATCGTCGAAGGTATATCCGTGGCGGTTACTGTTTAATAATTATTTAAAAATCTCCAGACCTCCCTCCGGGCGCTAGTATTTATAAAATAATTCTTGCCCTGTAACAGCAACAGACCTTCTTATTGCCGATGTTCTTCCCAGTCAGTTAAGGGAAATTTTAATGGTTCGGGGAAGAGCGACAAGCGATATTAAAACAAAAATCAAATCTAACAACATTAAAAAAACAGAAGATGAACAAATTCATGATTTCAAAATTCAAGAGTACTTGCCATGAAACAGGGAATGTAATTTCAAAAGGTGAGCACATACTGTATGACACAGCCAGTCGGAAGGCCTACTGTTCTAAGTCACAAAAATACAAGGCAGAAAAGGAATGTGAGCAAACCGCAGCCTACATACAGGCACAGGAAGATGCCTATTTTGACAACCTATGCTACAAATACGGAATATAAATCACAATCAATCAGAAAGAAGCATTATGAAAACAATTTATTTGCAAAGACAAGGTAGTACCCATAGTTACAATACCAACAACAGTATTAACAGTCAACTGGGATTTTATATTGGTATAGAACCGATGCGTAATAATAAATACCACATAACAATCGCATCACGATGCAAGCAAAAAGAAGATACGGAACAAAGTAAGACAATAATAATTGAAATAACTGCTCCATCGTTATCGAGTGTATTCAAGCACATAGAAAAAGAAATCCGAGAGAGTTTATTCGAGGATATTATCATTGCAGATACGATAGAAATGTACTGTCATAACAACTTTTGCTATGAACCAGTCAAGGACAAATACTTAGCTGTATGTTTCTATGAAAAATCAACCGAAACAATAAGGTTATATCCTGAAAATTACTGCCTTGTTTCCTTCAATCACAAAGGAACAAAAGACTATCTGCAAATGGATAGCGCGACAGCCGGATATTTACCTATCCTTGAAGAACAAGCCGCAGAATACGAGAAAGAGAAAAACTGGACTTGCCATCAGGATAAATCAGAAGATTTTCTCCGGGAACGCTTTACATGGCTGATTGGAGAAGAAATCAAGAAAAAAAATAACAATGTGAAATTTTGCATCGTGGTTTCTCTGATTAGATAGACCAGCCAAAAGGCTGACATAACAGTCAGCCTTCAAAAAACAATCATATTAATAACAAATAATAGTATAACATGGAAAACAGAGATTCAGGATTCAGATATCGGCTTTTAAGTCGGTTACAGAGTGATTGTGATTATTATTTAGGTAACGGCAATAGATGTAAGAAACAATTGTGGGCAGGTGATGAAAAAGAACAAATCGACCTGATGATAGAACTTCACAACAGTTTCCAGACAGATAAAAAACCGGAGTGGCTCACAATGGATGAAATTTTAGAATACCGTAAAAAAATGGTCACTACCACTTAAAGTAGAAATGAACAAAAAAGAATTACTATCATGAATTGAAGAGTAGAAAAAAGAACAAATAATCAAATTATGGAAGTAAAAATAGAATCGATCCTTTGCCGTTGGAACGATGATGTAACAGAGGCATTTTTTAAGTTACTGAATGTATGTCTTTTATCATTGGGTGAGACAAATTTACGTAGTGCAATAACGGAACTAAGGGAAACAGACTCCAGTATAGATAAAAACTTTGCTTTTGGTTACGGATCAGCCCACCTTTGGGCACATCAACGTCCCAATGACAACCCAAAACAGCAGTTGCCCAATAGATTAATAATCGTTCATTTTTAAAAATCAAATTATGAAAATTGAAAAATTCAGATATCAGGAAATAGAAGTCAAGTATGTAAAAGTTGAACTTCCTATTCGCTATGGTGAAGAAGATATGCCTAAAAACTTTCCCCTTCGGGTCGAGAAACCATCTGATGATAATGGCTATGACTGGTGGCAAGCCACCATTGAAATCGACACGGGAAAGATACTTGAATGGTCTTTAGGGGAGATAGGCATGTTCTATATAAAGGTCTGTGACGAAGGTTCCTATTATTTATTAGACGAGAGCCGGAATGTAATAGCAGGGATAGAGGTAAATTACGTTCCAAATAGATTGCTGCCACCGGCAGATGGTTACGGAGATTATGTAACTTTTGACATCCTGACTGATGGTGTAATATCGAACTGGTATAAAAATCCGTTGTTGACGGATTTTGTGTTTTGATTGAATTCCCGGACTGATACGGTGTTCAGTCCGGGAAAATGTATCCTATTCCTTTATAACAGATACGTAAAGAAAAAAAGTCCAAAAAGGAGGTTTCCTTTTTGGACTTTTTCGCTAGACAGTTCTCAATATATAATTAATGAAGACCCGACGCTATTATGTTAAAGGTTCGGGGTGAGCCTGTGTTTTTAGTAAAGACCCTCTTGTCCCCCATGACTTGTATTTTTAATTCCGAAGTATAATTTTGCTGATTAGCTCCAAGGTTTATCCTTATGCCATTACCTCCCTGTGCGGCAGCAACCTGGCTCATCGCATTTTGGATTACAGCGAAAGTACAATTATAAGTATCCATAATTTGCTGGGAGATATTTAGAGGAAGAATAAAGGTTATTCCCGAAAATGTGCTTCTCAACTCCGTAGGAGCTGCAGGTGGAGTTGTTGGAGTATTCACATAGCGAAATCCCATAAACTGGAATAGAGCCTGTGCGTTTGTATCGTTAAATCGAAGGAAACGTGTATCCGAGAAACTATTAAAAATAGATTGCAATAAGATAACCGTTGTTTCGGTTTTATAATACACAATTCCCGCATAGCCATCAGCAAGTACCGCATACCCTTTATAGTACAGGCCATCATCCATTCTGACGGCATTTGCCAAATCATTCTTTTCCACATCCGTCAATTTGCTGAAGGTAGTCACTTCAGTTTTTCCGGCTCTGGTGGAGATCCCATCTTCACTTTGATCATTACGACCAATTCCTTCATTAAAATATCCATCGCTACAGGACATGCACATGAGTGCCACGAGTAAAAATGATGCTAACTTTCTCATAATATTTTTTTTATAGGTGAATAATTGTAAATACAAAGTTAGCCATCAGAAGTGAATTATTGGTATTTTATCCGTTAATCAAGTACAACAATCGTTATACCTAATAATTAACTTAAAAGCCATTATAATATGATTCTATAATCAATATTTAGTCTACCACATAGTGTATATTTGTTTAATAACAATAAGCATTCCACATATAAAATCACTAATTTACATATATTAAATATACTTAATTTAAAACATTTATTAACGTATTCATTCTGATTTACCTTCTTTTCTTACTTAATAGTATATGGCCGCACATACCTCTCAACTGAGTACACTTCATACCCATTTTGTTAAGCCGGATCTCATATTCAGAGGAGTATGTTTTAGAAGAAAACAGAAATATTGATGATGCTTTTTGAATTTATTTTACTATATTTACGCCAATAAGTTAAACTTTAAATCTACCGCTATGAATGCAGAACGACAAATGAAAAACATACCTTCTGAAAAGCATTTATCAAAAAACGAAAATGCAATCTGTATGAATGATCATAGAAATCTGTTCATTCAACAAAAATCGCTGAAACAAATTATCCAAATGTCTACTATGAACAATAGCTTCAATAACACGAATGCCACTCCCCTTTATGTCATACAGCGAGTCCCCTTTAGTAAATTCCTTGAGAATATGCGAGATGATGCAAATAGAGAAAAACCGTTAATTATATATACCCATGTTTTAAAAGACGGATGGGGAGATATAGGCATGATTAATAATTTAGCAAGCATCATAAGTAATTATAAAGATATATTAGGTATAGAAAAAATAGAAAAGATAGCGACTCTTGAATCCGACACTCCTCAAATGGAACTTAGAAATAAGGATCAAGCAATGGCCGATTTTGCAAAAGTTGATACCGCTCGTTCTCGTTCACAAGGAACTCCAGCAGATAGTACAAGAGCTAAAATTAGTAATTTTGATAATTTATGGGAAATACAATCTCCGGTTCCAGATAAGGTTTCTATCAGAGAACGAAATGATGAACCCAATTTTACGGTTATTGCAGAAATGGGGATAAGTGCATTAAATGTAAATCAAACATTACTAAAGAATCCCAATAAACCTCTCCCGTCAATACCACTTGAAGATCAACCTCACGTCCCTGCTGCAAAGACTAAAGTGCCATTCGCTTCAATACCAATGGGAACTGAAACGGTCATTCCTTCTGCAAAGCCTAAGGTTTCGTTCGCTTCAATATCACCTGAAGATCAACCTCACGCCACAGTCGCAGTTCCTGCCAAAGTTCAAGAGCAAGAAAGAGAAGAGACTGGACTAATATTACCTAGAAATGCCAGTCACAATGAATATAGAGGGGCTATTCCTGCTATTATACTCACATTCGTTAGAATGTATGAAGAAGTATTTAGAAATGAAACAACAAAACTACCTCCCATAACAATTATAAACGTGAGACGTTCAGGTTTAAATGGGAAGTTCAGGCCTAGCATCAAAACGGTACAAACATGGATGAAAATACAAAATATTAATAAAGCCATCTTATTAGGGGAAGGTGAAGACGACCATTACATTAATAAACTTGTCGATAACTCTCTCTTGGTTTTACATAGACTTGAACCTGAGCTACTAAAACATATGATACAAAAATTACCTTCAGAAGGATTTGTTATTGCAGGAGGAGAATCATTGTTTTCTGAGGCCTTAGGATTAGGTGAATCGCAAGTTACTTTTGCGGCCCGTTATTCTTATCAAAAAAATGCGTTAAAATATTACGCAGAAAGATCCAGGATAATAGATATGGCAAAATTAGAAGTCGAGTTTGATTCTTTAAATGATTTAGTCACAGGATCATCGTCACCAAAAGATGCTGAAGGATTTTTGGAGTTTAAAAAGCTTTCTACCCTATTAAAGGAAAAAGATCTTCATTCTTTTATTAGAAAAACACTAGAAATGCAATCACCAGCTTAATAAAAAGATATATGGAATTTAAATATAAGGAGCTATAATTAAATTATGGTATTTAGTTACATATTTTTTATTATAAACTGGTCGTAGTTATCAAAGTAAAAAAGATATTAAACAATTTTGACCTAGCACACGCTAAAATCCTTGATTTTACTTCGCTGATATCATTTTTATTTGTATTTTAGTGACAAAAATTGTTTAACTCAGCAAATCATACTATGACAAACAAACCAAATAATCCGTTTAACATTCTATCCTCTAAAGTAAAACGAGTTAATATACCCATTCCAGAGTATAACTTCTTTCATAAAGTGTCAGATGAAAAAGGTATTGATAGTAAATTTATCGGTCGCGAACATATTAGCGAACGTTTAAAAGCGTGGCTGAAAGACAGTAAAGATTATACAGGCTCTTATTTAGTGACAGGATATCGAGGGATGGGAAAATCAAGTTTTGTTGGCAAAGTATTGAATGAAGTGGTAGCAACACCTAAAAAATGGGTCAACTTAATTTGTTATTTAACAATTATCCTTGTTTTAATTGCTTGTGTTTTAATTATACGTCCTGGCGATAATTATATACTAGGATTTAATAAGTGGAATGAATGGATAGAATCTAATCTTCTGCAATATGTTATTTATGCATTATTATTCTGTCTAATCATAATTATGGCTTATTCCAGAATAGGTATTAAAACTTATGCCATTATTAAACAAGGCCTCTTTCTGATTAAAGTATTAACTTACTCTCAACCAAATCAATGGTTGTATCGCTTGAAAAAAGGAATACGCGATTGGCACACGGAAAGAATAGATGAACGTATTGAGAATATTCACAAAGACAGGAAATATAATAAATTGGTTATTCGTATCAATTTAGGACACGAAGTGCTGAACGAACGGGATATATTAAGTCTAATTTCAAAAGACATACATGACAGATTTCGTAAGTTTCTATCGGATATTCATCCACATCCATTCTATCTACTCTTATTATTAGTCGCTACTTTTTTCACAACTTTGGGAATAAGTTACTTTTTTAACCAAATATGGCCCACTATTAGTGAGTTTTTCCCTAAATATATAGAGAAAGCAAATGAGTTCGTTTTTTTATTGCAGTTAAAACTGGGATTTCCGTGGATTGAAACTCTCTATGTCATCTTAACGTTCATTTTTTCTTACTTAATAATCAAACATCTTTTTTATCGATTATCGGGCATAAGGAAATGTCTAAAAGCAATGCAACACTTAAACGACCGCATTGAGTCAACTGTAAACGAAGACAAAGGACCTAACGGAGTAGTAGCCACTAGTATATTCGGCTTTAACCTTGACAGAAGTCGAAAAAAAGTATACGCTATCGCCAGTATCAGGGAAATTGAATTGGAGTTAATTAAAATTCTCGAAAATGTCAGTGAGATCCCCTTACTGGCTCCACGTTTCATTATTATATTCGACGAACTGGATAAGATTGATCCCGAGACGAATTATATCAATAAAACAGAGCAAAACAGCATTCCGGAATTCAAACAAAAAACGAGCGGATTCCCGGGTGGCATAACTTCTCGCAAAAGAAAACAAAATGTATTACGTTTATTAGCTAATATGAAATTATTCGTCTTATCAGCTAATTCAAAATTTATTTTCATTTCTGGACGTGAACTATACGATGCATTTCTTGCTGACTTGTCAGATCGTGAATTTGCCATCAGCAGCATATTCAACGGTGTTATCTATGTGGAAAGTTTTCTTACATCGGACGAAAAACAACGTGATATTACCTCTATGACAGAACGTTTTATCAGTACTCAACTAATACCGAGGAGTTATATAAAAAAAGAGTTTTACAAACGGTATTTTGAAAAGGGACAGTCCTCTCCTATCAACGTATGTTTCAAACTCTATTTCAAATATCTGAATAGCATTTACAATTTTGATAAAAATGAATGTGTAGACATAAAAAAAATAGAAAGTGTGATTATTCTCTTATATCACTTCTCTGTTTATCTATCTCACATTAGTAATGGATCACCTAAAAAGATTTCTATCTACTTTGAAAAATATGTAAGGAATCGAAAAACAGTTAATGCAGATAACGAAGACAGATGTTTTACTATAAAAGATATGAGTAAGAAATCAGATTACCTGTTGTCGCTCGGTTATGTAGATCAACGTAAAATAGGATTTATACATTATATTGCTTTCCCAGTAGTACAGTCTATCATTGATAATGCGAGTCAATACGGTGATAAACTCTTAATCTCTGCCTCTTTCCTGGTTGACCATATCTATAAACATCATAATACAGGATTCTCATGGAGAAACATTGAACATACCCCAGAACTACTAGAAATTTACAGAACTCCTGAATTGAGAGAGTTTATCGCTTCCATTATTTCTTTTATGAAGCAGACTCATTTATCCCCGATTATTGCCGGCTTGTACCAACTTAAATTTAGAAAAAAAATTTCGGAAGAAATTTCTGTTCTTTCGAAATTCTCTGAAGAAATTTCGGCCATTTTCAATTTTACGCTTGATGAATCATTATCAGTGAAGAAGCATTATACAGCACTGTTAGAGTATTATCAGAAGAAAGGAACAAAACACGATGAAAACAAGCAAGAACTAAGTGGTATTCATCACATCCTGGGAGATTTACACCTTATGGATGAAGAATATACTGAAGCTATATTTGAATATCAAAATAGCTTACATGTACTTGCTAAAAGAACACTAAACATAACTGAGAAAGACAGTCGAAATGATCTCAACGTCTTAATCAAAATCAGAAATATGTTAAAAATGGGGTTAGCATATGAACGAAGAAATACCTCAAATTCAGCTTATTTGATTTACAGTCAATTGGTTTGCCTCTTAATTGATTACCGATATATTGAAGAGAAAGAACTTGGATTAACTTACATTCAGCTTAAAACAAAAGACTGGAAAAATCATGAAGCTGTTCTTCTAGGCGAAGTCCCGGAACAATCGGGCAAAAAAAAGGGTAATTTTGAATATGGTATACCATTACATGAAAAACTACCGGAAACGATTTCCTATTGTGCCAAAGGAAGCGAATTGATTTCAGAATTTGCAGCTCAGATTACGCCATTAAAGAGTTCAATCCTAATGAGATTATCTCTTTTTGAAGATATACGTTTAGTTTATCAGGCCCTCCTTGCAAAATTATTTGTATTGGAAAAGATTGAGTTGGGAGGAATTACTAAAGAAAATCTAAATGTGCTTGAATCTGAATACAATTATCTGCATCTGGCAACAAATGAAAAAGATAAATTCATAATCTCATCTGATTTTTTGAGAAAATTAGCCGAAATTATGTACTATAAAAACGGGCTGATTAATAAACAGGTAGATCGTTTGTTCACAGGATTGTATTTTTGGGGTTATGATATTCATGCTACAATATCTGATTACTGCAGGATGCATAACTGTACCACCTCTCAGAAATACTTATTAAAGGAATTTATTGATAGCATTAAATTTTCGAATTTTCAAGAAAAGGAAAATGATCAACGAAAGCCTGTTGAGATATTAAAAGAGATTTTGTTAAAGCAAAAAGTTTTATTCTTAAAAGCAACCAAAAGAATAGACAACAAGACGAAAGGTATGGAGAAATGTTTAAATGATTTTATTAATTCTTCAGATTTAAGCCTTCCTTCAAATGAAGAAGTGAAAATTATGAAAGTTCAAGAATGCAATAAACACCGTCAAAAATTACTCGATGAAAAAAAATATCTACCCTGCTATGCCTGCAAATATTACAATCGTAGTTTAAAACTTATGATGGAAAATTATCTAAAATGTGATGAAATCGATCATGATATTTCTAAAGCTATTTTGTTTTTTAATCGGTTACGAAATAAAGAGGAGCTTGTTACTTTAAGATCAAACTACCTTTCACTTCTGGGACATACATTAAGTGGACTGGGAAACGTTATGGTGAGTTGTGCCCATAATAAGGATAAAATTACAAATGATTTTTTAGAAGTATGGATGAAATGTATCTCCACAAGGGCAGAGGAATTTAAAATTGGGAAAAATATGAAACGAATGAGTCGACTAGAGAAAGCAATACTTTATTATTGGGATGCTTCAGAGTCATTCGAATTAGCATCAAATCTACAGGAGACATCTATTTGTCACAAAAATATCCTCACACTTCTCTTGAATTATGTTATTCTACAAGAACATTCTATAGTATGCTCATCTTCAAATGACGACGCATCTAGACAGTTGATTGATATTATCCAAAAACATCTCGAAAAAATTAAAGAAAATATTGTTTCACGCTGTATACGAAACTTATATTCGCATTACGAATATACTAATATGGCCGAAATACAAAAAATCAAATGGCTGTTATCCATACAAATGTATGACAAAATCCCCTTGCAATACCTTTCATTGTTTCCTGATATCGAGGAAGTCCTTTTACTATATAATGAATTAAAAATCAGATGTTTTATTCATTCATCAGCAACAAAAGAAGAGAAAGCTAAAATAACGAAGAATATCTTTACTAATAGTTTTGTATCATCCTATAGAATTGAAAATACAGTGTATGAACGGATGATGGTTTTGTATTATAAATCATTTCTGCATAAACAGGTTTTGAATCAAATAACTCAAAACCTCACAATGAATCTGGATTATTACAGCAAATATTTTCCAGATCAATTCAATCGGTTTTATTTTGCTTATATCAGTGCAGAACAAGATTTGGAAAGTATACTTGGTCCATATTATGAGAGTTATTCGTCTGTTGAAAAGACAGGAACAGACGATCTAACTCTAAAAATGCAATTACTGGAATTCTTAATTAATGATTCCATTTTCTGCCTTACCAAGATTTTGGAAACTATAAGTCCATTCGGAACATCGACTTTGTATACAAACTGTTTTATTGCTGAAATTTACCAATCACTGATGGAATGGAATCTGATATACGAATCTATATTCAAATTGTATTCATGCATTAATAAGGAAAAGAATGAAATTGTTTTAATTTTTGGAAAGAAAAACGTTGAGGGACAAGAGGATTTAGAAGAAATGAACCCACTTATTGAGGAAATTTGCTCAATACTTTCAAAATGTACATATGTTTGTACGTCAGAGCATCCTAATTTGGCGTCAGCTTTTTTTGCACAGATTTTAAATACCATAGATAAATCGAACATTCATCATACCATCAATAATTATCTTGCTGAAATGGCTATAAAAAAGTATAGAATGTCAAAAGAAATGCACTCCGAAGGACAAGCCTACAAAGATATGATTAATAATATGTATTTCCTGGATGATGATTTGAGCAATGATACCTGCCAATTTGATTTCGCCATTGAACGATATAAAATCAATTGTGATTATGTGGATGACAATATTGCCAAACTGAGAGATACTTTCAAAGATTCGTCTCTATACAACATAGATACTTATTCGGAAGAAACACACTCGGGAAAAAAATATGATTTTAGTGATGTATGGTAAATGTATTTAATACCTAAGAATCGGTAGGATACATATTCAATCCGATTATTTTTTACTTATCCCGGATAGGGAGATAGGGGATTTTTTATTTTGCCTTCTCCATTTCTATCCGAATATAGACAGGCTATTTGCTCTTATAGTAAAAGAAAAAGAGTCTTTATAGCTCATTCATGCTTTATTCGATTTATTAGCTATTAGTATTTCGTCCTTATCAAATCATATGTTTCCTTATGAAAAAATCCACGAAGCATAAGCAAGCTATGCCCAGAGCTTGTTGTTATCTACAATATAATTTATTTCCAGGAAATCCTACAAAAACCGGTTGATAAAACATTGTCGAAGGTATTTCATCTCCTGTAACAAGAGCCAATATTTTTCAAAAATCTCCAGTCCTCCCCTTTGGGGTGCTAGTATTTTGTGATAAATATTGGCTCTTGTTACAGGGGATGACCTTCTGATTGCCAATGTTCTTCTCAACCGGTTTCCGAGGGAAATTTTTATTGGTTCGGGAGAGCGATAAACGATAAAAACAAAAAAGACATGGAAAAAAGAACATTCAGACACACGCATTTGCAGAATTTAACCTGCGAAATTGTCGAACCGACCAACAAAGGGTACAAAGTACTTCAAACAGAAGTATATGCCAGCCGCAAAAAAACGAAAATCATAACGGCCTATTACCATGACCGAGATTTTAAAGAAGGTGGTCTTTGGAAAGAAATTAAAACCGAAAAATAAACAAATCCAGTAATAACCCAATAGGTAGAGCAGTCTCTGCCTATTAAAAAGCAACATTCATTATGTTAGAAGAAATCAAGCAAAATGGCAGAACCATCCTTCATAGCACAGATACGGTCTCTATCCCTATCATATTTAATAACCTTGCAGGAAAGAATTTTCAGGGTGTGCAATACGAGATCTACATTAAATATGTAGCTATCAAAGCTATGGGATTCACATACGGCAAAATACAGCTATTCAGAGACGGAGAACAAATAGAAGAAAGTGTAATCAGAAAATAATAGACAACATGGAAACAACAAATATCATTCAGCATATCAAATTATCAGATATTCATACAAGTAATTTTACAAATCAGCGAAGAAAATTTCCCGAAAGCGAACTGGAGGAACTTGCCGACAGCATAAAAAGGAACGGACTTTTACAAGCCATTCTGCTACGTCCTTTGGCCAGTGGATATGAGATCATCTTTGGAGAGAGACGATATAAGGCAGCGTCTTTGGCCGGACTGAAAACCATTCCTGCCGTTGTCCGGGAAGTCGGCGATGATGAAGCAATGGAGATTGCCTGGGTTGAAAACGTGAAAAGGCAGGATATTACCCCACTTGAAGAAGCGGACTTTTATCAAAAGCTCCTCTTGGCAGGTAAATATGATATAGCCTCTTTATGTGCCCAACTAGGTAAAAGCGAAGCTTATATCCGAACCCGTTTAAAACTCAATAACCTGATTATAGAGTTTAAGGAACTATTGGATAATGAGGTATTAAATGTCAGCACATCTTTTGAACTGGCCAAATACACCGAGGTTCAGCAAGTAGAAATATATGATCACCACTATAAAGAGGAAGGCAGTATGCAAAGTTGGAGAGGATTACCGGCAAGGGAAATCATTTCACGTGTGGAAAAAGCCTTGACATGCAAATTGGATAGTTACAATTTTGATAAGGCTGATTGTAATGCGTGCTCCTGTAATACAAAGAACCAATCCCTTTTCCCTGTCGAGGGAGAATGCGGTAGCTGTTCAAATCTTGCCTGTCTGAAAGTTAAAAACACACGTTTTTTAGTTGACCGGACAAAGCTCATTTTGGGTTCAAATCCACAATTGCAGATAACCAGGGAGAATTACCGCTTTGACGAGGAAGCAATAAGTCAGTTGGAAGCAGAAGGATATACGGTTACGGCAACCGACTATCTTCCCTTATATCCGGTAGCTCCCCTCCAACCTATTCCTGAAGATTATGAGAATACGGATGACTACAACGCCGACCTAAACGAGTATCATACCGAGTACGGTGACTATAAAGAAGAGATTGAGGAATTAAATGATCTTTTTGCACAAGGCAAACTCAAAATGTATGCTTGCCTCAGTGACAAAAACATTGCTTTAAAGTATAAGAAGATGGAAAAGTGCTTTGATCCGATCCGGGACCAGGTAACCCAATTGGAAAAGAAAGACAGTCGCAATAAAGAGATCGCTGTAGAAAAGACCATTACAGATTTGAAAAAGGAAATAAAGGAAACAGATCTTACCTCCGGTGATTTTAGTCTTTTCGAGGAACGACTACTTTATTTCTTCATGCTGTCCGCAGTCGACCGGAAAAATTTCTCAAAAATCGGTATGGATAGTAACGTACACTACCTCACGGATGAGCATAAGCTATCCATCATAGAGGACATGAACGAGGAAACAAAAAAAAATAATTCGCAGAGACTACATTATCAATGGTTTTAATGATTGTTCCGGTACTTCTGTCAAATCCGGCCTTTATTTGCAGTTCGTTAATCAGCATATACCGGAAATACAAGAAAAAATACAGGAGAAGCACAATGCAGTCTATCAGAAAAGACATCAAAAACTGGAAGAAAAAAGAGCCGGTATTGTCAATCACCCTTCCGTTACAGCAGAAAAAGACCGGAAGGAAAACGAAGCCTGACACTGCCTTTTAAGCTGACAATTCTTTTCATCGAGATAAAGTTCCAACTCTTAAAGCCCTAAAATCTTAGAATTTTAGGGCTTCTTTCCATTCATATACGTTCAGCTTTATTAGGAGTACAATGTCAATGGTATATCCAGGCTGATTTCAATTTTACCTTCCGTATAATTCACACCGGCAGATCCATTGAACGTAGCGTTTCCGATAGTAGGGATATGGATAACCCCACCAAAAGACGTTTCTTTGCATTCCTCCAAATTGTTATCGCTTAATATTTGAAAATCACTATTCATCGGGGACAAGAGATTCAATACCGTGACAGATTGTGACTCGCATAATCTCCGGAGGTGCTCTTCAGGAATGACACAAATATCGCCATCCCTCATAAAATCCAACTGCCCCTCTCCCATTACTTGTATCATCTCTTTTTCGATGGCAGCAATAAGTTCCTGTCTTTTATTCATTATCAATTTCCAAATTATCCTCCAAAATTATAAATATAAACCCGTATCTACAAATGGATTTTTTTGCTTTATCATTCTTTCCTGACATCTTCTTAATCGATCAGACTGATTATTTGAAAGTGGAAAAAATCCCTTTACTGCCTGGTAAAACATCGTCGAAGGTATATCTGTGGCGGTTACTGTTCAATAATTATTTAAAAATCTCCAGACCTCCCTCCGGGCGCTAGTATTTATAAAATAATTCTTGCCCTGTACCCGCCTCAGACCTTCTTGTTGCCGATGTTCTTCCCAGTCAGTTAAGGGAATTTTAATGGTTCGGGGAAGAGCGACAAGCGGTATTAACAATTAAAAAACAGAAAGTTATATGAAACCAAGTCCAGCATTTAAGAAAGTTCTTCAAAACTATTTAGTCGAATGTGCAAAGAACGATAGTTTGTTTGCAGCAAACTACTTGAAGTCAAACAAAAGTTTAGACGATTGCATCACCTATATTCTCAACACCGTCCAAAAAAGTGGTTATAGCTGCCTTGCTGATGATGAAGTATATAATATGGCTATCCATTACTATGACGAGGATACGATAGAGGTCGGTAAACCCGTCAGTTGTAAAGTTGTCGTAAATCAGCATGTGGAACTAACAGAAGAAGAAAAGCAGCAGGAACGAAACACATTCAACAAACCTAATATACAATCTTATCCGGTGAAAAAGACTGCAAAAGCAAAGAGAGAAGAAGCAAATCTTAAACAATTAAGCCTATTTTAAACCATGAAACCAAAGAATAAATTACAAAAAGAAGTCCTTGACTTAAGCCGTAAATTAGCACCCGTCACAGAAAAGCAAAAGCAATACGCCTATGAGCACAGTTTTGAGAATATCGGTAAAAAGATCAAAAAAGGAATTACTTGTATGGTATGCGGCCATACATGGAAAGACAACTCTGTAAATAAAAAATGCACGTGCCCGAACTGTCAGAAGAAGCTGATAATAGAAGAAACTCGCAAACGAATATTTGAACAATCTTCTTACTTCTCCATCATTACAACATGTAAAGGTTATCAGGTACAACGTTATTTTGTAGTAAATTCATATGTAAAAGCAGGGGAAGCTGCAAGATATTCATGCTATGAGGTCGTTCAACAATGGGTTAATCCAAATGGGAAATACGCAACAATAGCACGATTACGTTCACAAGGATTTTTCAGAAAAGAACCATGGGATTATTCAAGCAGTTTTGAAATAAGACCTAATTTAAGAAGGGAATACTATTATTATGGTCAGGACTACTATAATATCAAGCCGGACTGTATTTACCCTGTACGGAAATATATTCCGGAAATAAAGCGCAATGGCTTTCAGGGAAATTTCCACGGATATACACCTTTGGACATGTTCACCTCTATTCTGACAGATAGCAAGACCGAAACACTGCTCAAAGCCGGTCAATTTGCATTATTGCGATACATACGCATTCATAGACATTGCATAGACAAGTATTGGGCATCCATTAAGATCTGTCTACGAAACAACTATATCATCAAAAAAGCAGACATTTGGAAAGACTATATGGACATGCTTGATTATTTCAGCAAGGATTTAAGAAATGCCAAGTATGTTTGTCCCGAGGACCTAATGACCGAGCACAACTACTATGCAACAAAGAAAGAAGCTCTCTCTGAAACCGAAGCTGCACAAATAACGATTACTCGTAATGAAGAGAAATTCAAGGCAATGAAAGAACCTTTTTTCAATTTGGTGTTTACAGACAAACTAATCAGAATAGAAGTTTTGCGCAGTGTAAAAGAATTTGCAGAAGAGGGTAAAGCAATGCACCATTGCGTATTTACTAGCGCATATTACTTAAAAGAAAATTCGCTTATTCTTTCTGCCCGCATAAAAGGCAAAAGAATAGAAACGATAGAGGTCGCACTGGATAAGATGTGTATAGTACAATCAAGGGGAGTTTTGAATAAGTATACAAAATACCATGAGAAAATCATTAAATTAGTAGAGCAAAATTTTGATAAGATAGAAAAATGTATGTTGCCAGCCAAGAAACGATCAGCAGCATAAAGCTACTTCATACTACTTACATCCGGGTGTCTTGAATGGCACCCGGTATGTTTTACGAAAGGTTGGGAATGGCCTCTTTCAGAGTTCTTTCTTAAAATAAGAAAGAACCAAAGAACCCTTTCCACATTTTCCTCTGATCCCTCTTTGGAGGAATCACTTTACATTAAATAGCTTCAGTTATCTTTTTATCCTCAATGATAACCTGTAAGAAAACACCTATGAACATGGATATACAAGAGAATATTGTTAAAAACGCAGGAAAATACCTTATATATATCCCAGAGAAGAACTTCTTTTCAACAAATAAATTGGTACTTACAGGATCATTACTGAATTTCAAATATTTCAAACTGTCAAAATAGCTGTTTGCCGATAGTTTATAGGTCATCAGCCTCTTGAAAAGAGATAAGCACTGCCAGTCATCATTATCGCTAAATGTCTGCTTGGGAATTTCATAATAATGAGAGATTCCATAACAAACCGTATCACTAAGAATATCTGAACATACAATATACATTAACCTTTTATGATTTACTTCATTACCTAATAAATTATTCCATTTATTATCCAGCTTTTCAAATTTAATATCTTGAGAACAAATGGGATTTTTACCTATTACCGAATCTATTGACAGGCTATCATTATTAATTATTCTTTCAACCCTTTTCATATATTGGTCCGCCTTACCAGGATCAAGGCATTCATTGATAAAAGTCCTTCCCAAATATGAATAACATTCATCCATATCCAATGATTGTCGTTCTAAAATCGCCGTATTAAGATAATCTTTTAAATATGTGGTATTTCCCAGGATCTTCTTACTGGCGAAACTACTTAACGCAATACCGATGACCAGGGAATACACAAATCCTAATGTAATAATCCAGCCAGAGGACAAAAATTTATTTCTTTTAGTTACAAATGGATTTACTTTTTTTATTTCCACCACAAACAGGAACATGATTGCAAGAATAATCAGGATCTGTAAGCAATAGTTTCCCCAGTTAAGCTCCAGGTCACAAAAACATTTCAATATTTCAGTATTACAGATAAGTACAATCCAGGTGGACATGATTATAGCCCAGAGTCTTGGTAACAATAAATTCAATGCAGAATGAAATTTCTTTTTATACAAAGCAATAACCCAATATACCAGAGCAGCCAAAGGGATGAGAATTAAAAATTGATATAGATTGATTAAACAGAAAATGAAAGCAGAGATCACTAAGAAATATTCACAAAAAACCAAAACGGACTTAATCTTTCCCTGTTCTCCAACATTTTTAGCAGGTGTTTCTTTATAAGATGGGAAGAACATTGTTAGCGTATTTCTAAAGGAAAATCTTTTTACCAACCAATTTATCGACAAATCCCACATCTCCTTCCAATTCTCATTGTTCTTTATGGGTATATCAATTTTTTCATCTTTCACAGGCCGGAACATATCCACTAACTCAGATTCTACGTCGTCACACCAACCTGAACCATGAAAAAGATATTCATTATCTCCGGTTCTTATGAGGTTATTCCAGTCTTTAGCATTCTGTATAAACTGTGGCAAAATAGTTTTTCTGACAACGGCTTGTTTATTAATATAATACTCTTCTTGGGAAAAATAAAATCTGGCCTTTTTGACAATCGCGTTAAAGAGTTGATTTCTACATATTTTTGATAGCAAGGCAACGCTATTGGGAGACATATCAAAAACAGATGCCGACCGGTCTAAGTCAAATAAAAAATCCAAGATAATCTTCCTTATCAAATAGAAAAGTCTATCCTCATTTGGCTCCTTATTGAAAACCTGAAGGGTTGAATACGATTTATGCTTATTTTTTTGAGAATTATAGGATTTAAGCAAAAGCTGTAATATCTTATTATCTGAGTCTTCATTGAATAATGCAGAATATGACCTTTTAAGCATATCAGTAAAGTCTCCCCCTGATATCATCCCTTCATCAAGTGGTATTCGAAACAAGTTAAAATGAGTGTGCGATCCATCATTTTCATTATTTGAAACATGCACTTCAAAATTTATAAAATAGGGAGAAATATATACGTAAATAGGGTATCGAGTAGAACCGGTCTTATCCCATTCACTTATTTCAATCCCTCTATAATTAAAAACAACAATTCTATTTGTTAGATCTGAATGTTCTTTATTCAAAGAAAAAAAAATCCCGTAGTTCATACCAATATTAATTATAAACTTTAGACAACCGCAAAATATACAAACGGATTACTTCTATCACTTTATCCAAGTCTTTCCCATCCAGACAATATAACTCTTCTAACATCTCATGCCATTGAGGAGCATTACCATGGGCAATAAGAAACATCAGATGTATGAAATGTTCCCAGAACGAGTTTTCGTATCGATCCATGTCTTTGTATATTGATTTAATCAGAATAGATGAATATTTTTTCTCCTTGAATAGTGTAATTTCATTTTTCAAAATCCGGTAATGCTCCTCAATGG
>OMGR01000698.1_pt1 | contig 20415 bp, 15 predicted proteins | sample 1646061 | NCBI WGS metagenome assembly OMGR01 (sample SAMN05578583, study PRJEB25193) | human gut metagenome | biome: Human Microbiome; feature: human-associated habitat; material: feces | host: Homo sapiens | place: USA:Birmingham | reverse complement strand
GTCCTTTTTGAAACTTATTTTTTTCAAGACTGTCAACTTATTTCAGGACAGGACATATAGCATCTATAAAAAGCCATCAGGTACTTGCTAGTATATCCAGATCTCCAGAGGTAGACAAGGTAACGGTCCAGGTAAACCATTCACCATTTTAAGCAACCATTCACCCGCACTAAAACCATGAATTACAGGTCACTAAATATAAAAGATGAACGGTGGATGGTTTAATTGCAATTTTACCGGATAAAGTCATTCTAATAAGTGAGGAAGAATCAAATTAACGGGGTAAGATAAACCAGAAACGCGAACCTTTGCCAATTTCTGAACTTACTCCGATCTTGCCTTTCTGCTGTTCCACAATACTTTTACAGATAGAAAGTCCAAGACCTGTCCCTTGCTTAAAGTCATTCCCTTTATAGAAACGGTCGAAAACGTGCGACTGGACTTCTTTACTCATACCCTCTCCCGTATCAGTGACCGAAAATTCGATTTCATCCGGACGAAGTTCATAAGCCAATGTAATAAAGCCTTTTTCCGTATGCTTGATCGCATTATTGATAAAATTGGAAAAGAGCTGGCTCAACCGTACATGGTCGAACGTGAAGATACAAGGCTCCAGACCCGGTTGACTGCAAAGCTCCACACCCCCATGAAGTTTTATTTTCATGGATTTTACCAAATCTTCCAAAAAGTCTTTCAGTTGTATATCTACCGGTTTGAATTCGATCGTATTCGCTTCTATCTTCGCCAGATCAAGCACATCGGATATCAGCTGCAATAAAAGTTCATTGTTCTTCTGGATTATCTCGACAAACTGCAATTGCTCTTCCTTGTCTTCCGTTTCGGTCAACAGGGTCGAAAAGCCGACAATCGCGTTTAGCGGAGTACGTATCTCGTGGCTCATATTTGCCAGGAAAGCCGATTTCAATCGGTCCAGCTCTTCCGCCTTTTCCCGCTGCTGCTCTGTCTCTTTCAACTCGGTAATATCATAATTCACACAGATCATTTCGATCTTGTCTGAATCGCTCAACTGGGAAGTACACATCACATTGACACGTATCCATTTCCATCCGTCTTCGTGTTTGATACGTAGCTCTTTACGGATACTGGTAGCTTCTCCCTTCACTACTTTATCAAAAAAGTCCAGCATCACGGCACGGTCTTCCGGATGTACACTTTTATAGTTTCCTATTATTTCAGGTAAAGGCGTCCCATCTTTTTCACCAAGGTTCTGATACCACTGGCTGATCGCATATCCTTCGCGAGTCAGCAGGTCGAATTTGGCATATCCCACTTTCGCATAACGGCTAACCAATGTGAAGAAATATTCGAACTCTTCAATACGGTTGTAAGCAATCGTTTTATCTGTATTATCCAGATTGATAAAAAGATAGTTTATCAACTCACCCTTATTATCATAAAGCATGCTGACCTTTGTTATCAGGTCGATCGAATCGTTCTTCCTGGTTGGGTAATATTTATAGGATCTGATATCCGTAAAAGAATAATTCAACCGGAACGAGACAGGTTTCTTCCTGGACATCTTGTCCAGTACATCCTGCGGAAGCAGCGGATTGTCAAAGATGTTGATCCCTAACGCATCTTTCTTGGAGTTCAAACCAAAGATCTCTACATCCTTATTATTCATATCTATCAGAAATCCATCCTTGTCGTACAGTTCGATCCCGACAGGTATGTTCGTATAAATATTGCGCAACAACTTTTCACCCCGGTCGAGCGCCTCGTTGATACGCGCCATCTTCGTTATGATACTGATAATATTGGCGATGGAAGAAAGCCATTGATAATCTTCCAGGTTCCACATACGATATTTGTCGACGATATCGATGCCGATATAACCCCATGCCTTTTTCTTAATGATCAAAGGGATCAGGATAAAGGAAAGTACGCCTCTCCGCTGCAAGTATTTTTTCTCTTCGTCCGCTTCTGTCGGCAGTTCATCCAGATTACTGATCATCACCGGGTATAGATTCCGTATCCGGCGTGTCGACCACGGCAATGTGGAAACCGGAATATTCTGTAGCGATGAACGGACAGTCGAAACGCCGTCACTACACACTTCGTAGGTACAACTAATCGTTTTTCTGTCGTCACTGTATTCCATAATACAGGCTCGTCCCTTTGTGTCGATGGAAAACAGAATTTCGGTAAGGACCAGTTGGATAGAAGTCAACAAGTCGTTTGTCTGGATGAAAGAATGCAAAGCGCGGGATATGGTGTTCAGGTGACGGAGAAGACTGTCCATCTGATTATTTACGGCTGGCTTATTTTCTTCCGTTTCACTAAAAGGAACTAGCTGCAGGATACCCAGTACATAGATCTTTCCGGAAGTATCGATCTCCCGTTTACAGATCTTTGTCCGTACAAAGCGGAGACCATAACATGTCTTCATCGGAAAAATCTGCTCATAAATGCCTACTTCTTTAAAATAAGCAAACTCATTCGCTATCCTGGCCCTGTAGTCCTCGCGGATCAAACCAAGAAAATCATCTGTCGGAATGGCATTGTCTTTCAAGCCTAACAGACTGATCAAATAATCTGAACAGATATAGCACTTTCTCTTGAAATCAATTTCCCACCAACCAACTTGTGCCGTATCCAATAATAACTTATACTGATCTGTACCCATACATTACTCATACTAGTATGAACACAAAATTCGGTATTAAAAATCATTCCAGCAAATTAAAGTTCATTTATATTCAAGGCTTTTCAAAGATTCTACGTTAAAATAAAAAAAGCGGAGACCGGTAAACCGAGCTCCGCTTTCCTTTCAGATAAGAATCTGTTATTTCAATTCTTTGATCCGGATATTACGGAATTTCACAGGTGAGCCATGTCCCAGGAATCCGATATGTCCTTTCTTGTTGAACAAGCCCGGATGTTCCTTACCGTCAGGTGTTCCGTTCTTAACGGCATCACGGATGTTACCTTCCAGGATCACCACTCCATTCACTGTTACACGGATATTATCTCCATTAGCAACAATCTCCTCTTCATTCCATTCACCCACCGGCTTGAATGCTTTGTGGTGATCGGCATTCGTAGGAATGATGCCGTAAACGGAACCGTGGTGCTGATACTTGGTAATATCTTTATAGATAGGATGCTCGCAGTCCAATATCTGAATCTCCATACCTACATAAGCAGCATCACCTTCCATCGGAGTACGGATACCCACGCCGTTGTTAGCTCCAGGAGTCAACTGGAACTCAAAACGATAAACGAAGTTCCCGAATTCATCCTTTGTATACAGGTTTCCACCATAACTCTTGCTGGGTATCATAGAGATACAACCATCTTCAATCGTATAGTCGACCGTATTTCCAGTCCACTGATGCATGTTAGTACCGTCGAACAAGACTTTGAAACCTTCTTTCTGTTCTTCTGCCGACAGTTTGAACGGTTCCTTGCGTTCCAGTTCCTTTACATATATATTACGGTAGTACACTTTACTGCCATGAGCCTGCAATTCGATCTGTTCGATCGGGAAGATCGGTTGTTTACGATCCCAATAGTTTTCAAGGATCACGTCATCTACTACCTTTTCTCCGTTCAGGATTACAGTTACACGGTCGCCAACCATCTTAATGTAGAAGCTGTTCCACTCGCCCAGCTTGTTATCTGCCACTTTAGACGGCTTACTCGGGTTCACCTGGTTATTATACAGACCACCGGAACCTACCTGGGCACCTACATTGACACGGGAAGTATCCCAGATCTGCACCTGAGGTGTTCCGCGCAGATAGATACCTGCATCCGCTTCAGGACCAGCCGGATCAAGCATCCAGTCTACATACATTTCAAAGTCGCCATATTGCTTTTCCGTACACAGGTTGTCACCTTTTCCGTTAAAGACAAGAGCGTTGTTTTCCACACTCCAGCCACTACGCATAACCTCGTCAGCCTTTGTTTGTTCTTTTGCCAGCTCGGCAGGTTTCATCTTCGAACGGGCAATAGGATTCTTTACCAAGCCTTTCCAGCCTGTCAGGTCTTTCCCGTTGAAGATAGAAACGAAACCTTCACCCTGCGGCATTTCAGCCAGATGTTTCTTGATCGCTTCTTTCTGATAACCGGCATCCGGATTGTCAAGTACCTGCATTACTTTGTTCAGCAATTCACGTACATTGGTTCCTGTATAATCTTTATTTCCTAAAGCAATATTCATAACTGCGTTGGCAGCTGCCTGCTGAACAGGTTTCTGATCCAGGAATTCACCGGCATACAACATTCCCAGGAATGTTCCTGTCCGTTCAATCTGTTTCAGGATGAGATTCTTCTGTTCATCTGTTTTAGCAATTTCCATCGCTTTACGCAAACTCAATAAGCGATTCTCGCCGGTAAAGTCAGGATTAGAAACCAACTTCACATAGGCTTTCAGAGCACGATCGAAATAAGCGGAGGAAGGAGCATCCGCACAGATAGCATACAGTTCGTCAGCAGCTTCGATACCTTTCCAATTCAATAAAGCATCAAAAGCAGCATCGCGGGCAGCACCCGATCCCTTACGGAAACCATCGACGATAGTAGCCAGTGCATCTTTTTCACCGGTTGTAGCCAAAACGGTATAATACAAATACTTTTTGCTGTCGCCAGCCTGGAGCATACGACGGCTGATTGTTTCTTTCTGTTTTGCAGGGGACATAGAAGAGATCGCGGAGATCACAGCCTGCTGGATCTGAGCCACTGCAGACGCATCTGCAGTTTCGAGCATACCGCACAGATTGACCAGGTCGCCTTCCGATACGACATCTTTCAAAGCTGTATAAGCAGCCTTCTTCACTTCCGGTGAACCGGACTTGATCAGTTCGAGTACCGTCGTCAGGTTGGCCGTCGCTTTACGCATAGCCAGCAATTCAGCACCGGCAATCTTTCCGGCATCCGTAGCAGACGGGATAGCACGTGCTACAGCCTGATCGATATCACCGCTGAAGGCAGCCAACGCATCCTGTCCCAACAGGATTATATCTTTATTGTCGCTTGTCAGTAAATCGGCTAGAGCAGGGATAACCTGTTTGTCGCCTATCTTTACCAATGTCCAGGCAGTTGCCTGTTTCACATCGAAGTTCGCATCTTTCAACTGACCCAGCAGAACCTGCATAGCTGTCAGGTCGAAACGAAGTTCAAGATTCTTGATCACATCATGTTTAGACGGACATTTAGCTTCGCGGCCGATCCAGTTGATAACATCCACTTTCACTTCCGGTTTTGCTTTCTGCATCGCCTTCATCACTTCGATATATACTTCTTTATTTGCAAAATCGGATGCATAGTTCAATGCTGCGTTACGATATTCCTTGTTGCCGTCTTTCAGAGCTGAAAGCAATAATTTAGTACTGTTTTCTTTCTTCAGCGATAACAGGATCTGCAAAGCTGCGTCACGGGTCTGAGTCTGTCCGGCTTTGGTAGCTTTCTTCAACAGATCGTTGGCAGCCTTTTCCACTTCCTTTACATCTCCCTGCGCAGCTACGCGTTTCAGCAACGCGATATATGCTTCGTTCGCATTTGTCTTCGTCATTGTATATCCGGCAGCCGCTGCAGCATCAGCCAGTTCTTTGATAGAGGCCTTGCTTCCCACACGACTTAATGAGTGCAGGACAGCCTTCTGCATACTTTCATCTCCCGAACCCACTAACGCTTTCAGAAGATCTTCCGTTCCTTCCACCTGTGCCTCACCAATCGCAACGATAATATCTTTTTGTGTCTTCGGAGTACCCATACGGCGCATTAAAGCGGCTTGTAAAGCCTTGCCGGCATTCTCGCTGCCATTAGCAGCCAATGCACGTGCAGCCGGACCACTCAGGCTTTCATCACCCAGATAAGCAGACAGCGCATCGATACATTCGTCTTGTCCCAGGATTTGAAGCTGGCGGATGATAAATGCTTTGGTTTCACGTTCGTTCACCATATCTAAGGCTTTCAGATATGCATTTGCTGTTGCCAGGCGGGCGCTTTCTTCTCCTTTCGCCATCACATAATGCGTCAGTCCGCTCAAAGCGTAATCCACCTGTGCATTGCTACCCTTTCCGGGAGCGTTTATCATGTTGACCAACATCAGTACCCCTTCTTCGCCGGTACCTTTCAGGTCATTGATCAGTTTATTATATTCAGCCTGTTTCTCAGCAGGCATCTGGGCCAGTACATCTGCCGCAGTTGTTTTAGCTGTACGGTTTGCCGGAGACTGAGCCATCAGTACGCTGCCGAATAATAGCAAGCTGGCAATCGATATATATGCTTTTCTCATTTTATTCTCTTTTGATTTAGTATATTAACCCCTAATTAAATGTTCCATGGCGCACGCATCGGCTGGTCGAGCAGACGGTTAGCGGCCTCATCGTTCACAAATTCAAGTTTCACCGGATCGAATTCCAACGTACGATTCAGACGAAGTGCGGTAGCACCCATATTCACGATCGTAGACGAGCGGAATCCATTCCGTTCATTCAAGGCAAAAGGCTGGCGTGTCTTTACACACTCGATAAAGTCGGTCACCTGTGGTTCAGGTTCCGGGAAATCGGCCAGTTTCTTTTCCCAATCAGGGATATCACATACAAAATTCTTATAAACGTTACCGTTCGGACCGGAGATATACGGCGTATTAGGATCACCGAAGTCGCCACCCCAAAGAACGATCTGACAACCGTCGTCGTATGTATAGGTAATAGAACGCCATGTTCCTACGGCATCCGGATGTTGTTGAGGAGCATCCACTTCCACCTTCACAGGGCTTGTGTTATCTTTTCCGAGGAAATACTGTACAGGGTCGATATAATGTTGTCCCATATCACCCAGTCCGCCACCGTCATAATCCCAGTATCCGCGGAATGTCTGGTGAACACGGTGTGCATTATAAGGTTTATAAGGAGCCGGGCCTAACCACATATCGTAATCCAGTTCGGAAGGAACTGTTTGCGGTTCGAGATATTCTTTACCTACCCAGTAGAATTTCCAGTCGAAACCGGTATGTTTACTGATCGTTACTTTCAACGGCCAGCCAAGCAGACCACTTTGAACCAGTTTCTTCAACGGTTTAACGGGAGTACCCAGTCCGTAGAAGGGGTCAGCGAAACGGAACCAGGTATTCAGACGGAACATGCGTCCGTTCTGTTTTACCGCTTCCATCACACGTTTACCTTCACCGATCGTACGTGTCATCGGTTTCTCACACCAGATATCTTTTCCTGCTTTGGCAGCTTCTACCGACATAATACCATGCCAGTGGGGAGGCGTCGCAATATGCACGATATCAACGTTAGGGTCGAGTATCAGATCACGGAAATCATGATAAGCGGCGATCTTATCCTTCACCAATTGTTTCCCCAGTTCAAGATGTTTCTTGTCGACATCACAAACGGCAACCAGACGTGTTCCGGCATAGTTCACATGACCACGTCCCATTCCGCCTGTACCTATAATACCTTTTGTCAACTGGTCGCTTGGAGCGATAAAGCCATTTCCAAGCACGTGACGCGGCACAATCGTAAAGGCCGCAATTCCCCCAAGGGTTTTAAGGAAGTCCCTTCTGTTTGTTCTCATAGTACAAATTAATGTATAATATTGATTAGCAATTGTAATTTTTTCCGTATTAAAAAAGACGTTAGAAAGCAAAATCTCCCTCTAACGTCTCACAAAGATATTATTTATCCAATAACTCTTGCAAATATTTACGAGTTTTTATGACATAATCATGTTGGGAGCCGTTCAACTCACACTCGATGGTGACAGCTCCCTGAAAACCCTGTTTCTTCAATTCGGCAATAACTGCTGGAAAATTAACATCTCCGGTTGGGATAGGTACTTCCGCCCCCAATTCATAAGGGTTATCGGAGTCCGGATATTTTCCGTCTTTAGCATGAAACTCTTTGATAAGAGGTCCGAACTGTTTCACGGCATCCAAAGAGTTAGCCTTTCCGTACATCAACAGGTTTGCCAGGTCACAGTTGATGAACACATTTCCGGTTCCTATATCTTTTATGGCACGGATCAATGTTGTCGGTGTCTCCTGCCCTGTTTCAAAATAGATCAGGACATTGCGTTCTTTCGCATAATTCGCCAGGTCCTGCATTACCTTGACAAAATCTTTATATTGTTCGGAAGAAGGATCTTCCGGAATAAATCCGAAATGGGAATGCATTGCCGGAATATCAGCCATCGCACAAAAGTCGATCATTTCATGGTACACTTTGATCTTTTCTGCCCGTTCGTCTGTAGGCACCAGCCCGATCGTTGCCGGTCCCTTCCGGAAGTTCCACGTACTTTTACTACCGGGCACACCAACCGAAGTAGTCACTTTGATATCATATTTCTTCGAAGCCTCTTTTACCTTTTCAGCAAAATCTTTCGTCAGCGTATTTTTCCTGTAACTGATTTCGCAGGACCCGAATCCCTGGTCATGCAGATCTTTGAAACTTTTATCGATATCAGTCAGATCATACTGGATGACACCGATCGTGATTTTATCAGCGGCGTGTGCCGTTGTAAAGGCAAACAACAAGGCTGCTGCCACCAAACAATGCTTTACTTTCATAATGTAGAAATTTATTTTAGTCAGTACAAAGTTAAGACGGAAAGTTTAAAAATAAACCTTCCGCCTTAAAATTATCCGTTCAATTATTCCATAGTAGGATTGAATGTGCCGCCCCAGTTATTATTTTGTTCCAGATTGGAGTTTTCATCAATATAGACCTGCTGGATCGGGAAAAAGTAAAATGTTTCTTCTATCACAAATTCTTTTTCTGCTGCTTCCGTAAACGGAACCTGAAGAACCTGATAACGGAAATTTTCAGGTTTTAAATCATACCTACCAGCTAATTCTTTCGCAGCATTCAATGACATATCTGAACCATCGGCATTAATAGCGATCGCTTCCACACCATATTTTGTCAATCCGTTTAACTTCATCATATTACGCGTACGACGCAAGTCCCAAAAACGATGTCCTTCAAAACAAAGTTCGATATTACGTTCATCTAATATCGCCTGTCGGATCTCTTCCCGGCTTGCCACTTTCAAACCATACAGACCGTCTGCCCCAGCTTCAATGCCGGCACGTTCACGAATCTTTTTCAACATTTCAACAGCAACATCCGAATGGCCTGTTTCATTTGCCGCTTCCGCATAGATAAACATAACTTCTGCAAAACGCATCAGTATATAATCTATATCGTAAGTCATCACCATTTCCTGTGTCAAAGACAAATCGGAAGCTTTACGGTTAAAGAACCCGGTGTATACATCGTTATTCGAAGCATTGACATGAGCATCCGGATTGATTCCATACTGATCATCTTCATCCGCTACACCCAACATAGTATACTGACGATACCCAGTAGAACGTCCGGCTACCGGATATTCATCCGCATTGTATAATATTACTTGTTCAAAACGAGGATCCCTATTCTTCCAGTAAACCTGTAGAAAATCATTTTCATTTCCCACATAATATTTTCCAGCAGGATCATTAAAGCTTTTACCATCCAACATCGGAAACTCTTTTATAAAATCCCAAGTCGGATTAGTAGAAGGTTTCCCTCTGCTCAATGATCCCGGACGCGTGTTCTGTGCCCAAGTTGAAACCTTATTCGGATTTGAATTTACAACTGGAAAAACAACTTCAGGCCCCTGTTCTTTTAACCAAATATCATTATAATCGGTAGTCAATGCAACACCATGAGTTACACAGAAATCATAGGCATCTTTTGCTGCCGCATAAGCTTCCTGCCAGTATTTATTTCCATACATATTAGTCGGATTGAACTGCGGAGAAGCCTTCAGTAATAAAGTCTTAGCCTTCCAAGACTTTGCAAAACACTGATCAATACGCCCGTAATCCGATGAACTTCCTTCATTTTTCTCAGGCAACATTGAAATAGCCTTATCCAAATCGGCAATCATCATGTCAAAACATTCGGCGGTACTGTTACGTTTCACATATAGATCGTCTTTATCCTTATTCTGAGGAATGGTTATATAGGGTACGCCCCCATGATACATCACCATCCAATAATACATATAAGCCCTCATAAAATAAGATTGCCCCAGCAAAGAAGTTACGATTTCTTTATCTTCGACAGTACCTTCTTCCAACTTTTGGATAGCCACATTTATATGACGTATCTCTTTGTATGTCCACTTTTTATAACCACTTCCCGTTATGGTTACCGTACCCAGATAAAAAGGCATGCCCGACAATTGTTCAGAGTTCTGATCTGCCCCCGAATCCCAATTCGTAAAACATTCGGCATAAAGATTATTCACATAAGCTGTAGCCAAGTTGACATCGGTCCAAACCATTGTTTCGTCATAACTGGTCAGGTTATCTATATCCAATGTATTACAGCTTGTCATCATTCCTCCTAATGCGGCAGCACATAATATTATATATTTCACTTTTTTCATTTTCATATTCTTCCTTATTTTAATTAAAATGTAAAGTTGAGACCGAATGTAAATGTTTTCATTAACGGATACGAATCATAGTATTCCTGTTCCGGGTCCATAAACTCGTTTACCGCAGAAATAGAGAACAGATTGGTTGCATTCATAAAGATCTGAGCATTCGTCAATCCGATCGGGCGCAAGATGTTTTTAGGTAAGTCATATCCGATATTAATATTCTTCAAGCGCAGATAAGCTCCGTTTCTCATCCAGAAACTAGTCTTACCCACTCCCGATTCATACCAGCTCTGGCCGATCACACGCGGATATTTACCTCCTGTGTTTTCCGGACTCCAACAATCGTCGCTCGTCCAGATCGGGAAATAAGGACGAGTAGCTCCACCATGCTGATAGAAACCGCCGTCTGCTCCGCCTACACATCGATCATATTTACCTACACCCTGAAAATGGATATCCAGCGAAAAGCCTTTCCATTTAATATTACCACCGAAACCATAATTGATACGTGGAGTCGTATTCTCAGACAATAGATTATAAGAATCATTACCGTCAATCTTTCCGTCAGCTCCCGGAGCATAGCCATCACTACGTGTATCCTCAAACAAAATACCACCCAGATAAGGATCACGTCCAAATTGTTTAAAGCCTGTTGCTTTCAAAGCATCTACTTCTTCCTGAGTACGAAGAATACCGATTGCCTTATAACCAATCAGACGGCTATCAGACATACCAATCTTTGACAGATTGGCCAGATTTCCTCCTTCTTTATAAACGGCCGACTCATCGAGCACATCCCATTGGTCACGAGAGAAACCCAAATTCATATAAACAGAATAGTTAATGCTTCCACCTGCCGCTTTATCCATCCAAGTCATAGCCAGTTCACCCCCTCTCCATGAACGGGATGCATAATTTTCAGGAGCTAAATCCTGTCCATACGTACTTGGGATGGAAACTGTGCGAGGACCCAGAATATCCGTTTCCTTCCGATAGAAAGCATCAAAGGTTCCACTCAGGCGGTTGTTGAAGAAACCGAAGTCAAGTCCGCCATTATAGGTCGTCGAGGTCGCCCAGGTAAGCAATGTATTCGGTGTATCACCGGCTTTGATCCCGTTAGCCAGATTACTTCCAAACACATACGGTTTGTCGGATACCTTCACATATTTTTGAATAAAAGAGAACGCAGTAATTTTGTCGATCGGATCTTTACTCAAATCCAGGTCATTCCCGGTCGTACCATAAGACGCACGTATCTTCAGATTACTCAACCAATCGGATGTTCCTTCCATAAATGACTCCTGACTGATACGCCAAGCAGCAGAGACTGACGGGAAGAATCCCCAGCGGTGATCTTTAGGAAATAAAGTATTACCATCATAGCGGAACGAAAACTCTGCAATATATTTCTGGTCGTAAGTATAATTGAAACGTCCGATCCACGACAAACGTCCTCCCGTATATTCTTCCGCATCCCCCCACCGGCGTAAAGCGTCAGACGAGAAAACATACATCTGGTCGATATTAGTCAGAGGTTCTTCTCCTTTTGCTTGTACATATTCGCCGCCATTGGAAGCCTGCTCAAATACAACCATTGCTCCCACATCGTGTTTGCCAAATGTATTGCTATAATTTACAAACCAGTTAAACTGTTCGCTCCATAGGGTCTTCATCTGGTATTGCAAGTTTTCATAATTCTGGCTAAAGTTAAACACATTATATTCGCTCGTCTTCAAGGGACCTGGCAGGAAGCGGTTACCATTGGGGTCGGCTTGCTGGAACTTGTAATTCTTCTGGTACGTCATATATTTCTTACGAGAATAATCTTTGCCTATATAGTTTCCTACAATTTTTGTAGACAACCCTTTTAACAGAAATCCCAAGTCAAAATTAAAAGAGACAATACCATTCATGTTTCTGCGGCGGGTTTTGAGATAACGGTCACCAATCACCTGATCCACCACATTCCAACTTTGCCAGGAACCAATTGCGGGATAAATCGGATATTCCGTTCGTTCATCAGCCGGAGTACCATCCAGATTTGAATAGAAAGGAACGGTCTTCAAAGCATTAAAAGTGCAGCGATACAAGTCATAGACAGCCTGATCGTCATCATCCGTAAATGGCCAATAGAAACGTTTGTCGTCTGACTGGTTACCGGCCAGGTTCACATTCATTGTGATATAATCGGAGAGCTTCATCGTCACATTCGAACGCAACGAATACTTCTTGTTCGACAGATTCTCGTAAGAGCCTTCTTCCCCAAGGAAACTACCCATCACATAATACTGCACTTTCTCCGAACCACCCGTCACACTCAACGAATGCTTAGTATTCCAAGGATTTTGCCAGATCCAATCGTTCACATTGTAACTTTTATCTTTAAAATAATCAAACTCCGCATCGCCATTCGGAAGAGTCGTTCCATTAAATTGAGCAACCTTATTCTGATAAATCAATTCATCGGTAGCTGTAAACATATCAGAAAACAATTCTTTCGTCGGTTTGCTGAACGAATATGTGCCCTGATAGTTAAAGACAGGCTTGCTATTCTTTACCCCTCCTTTTGTTGTAACCAATACAACGCCATTACCGGCAGCAGAGCCATACACAGAAGCCGTTGCAGCATCTTTCAGAAAACTCAACTGATCGATTTCATTCGGTTCCAACGCGTCAAAAGCTTCCTTGTCGCGAATAATACCATCGACAACAAACAGTGGATCACCAAAACCACCACGCATACGGATCTGGGAAGAAGCTCCCATCAAACCGGAATTACCGGTTATCGTCATCCCCGGTGCACGCCCTGCCAAACTATTGGATAGGTTCGAGTTAGGAATAGCCGTCAACTCTTCAGCCTTTACATTCGAGATAGATCCCGTCATATTCACCTTCTTTTGCACACCATATCCCACAACTACCACTTCATCCAGTTTTTGAGTATCTTCATGCAAAGTAACTTGATAGGAGAGTTTATTTCCCACTATCTGAACGGATTGTTCTACGTAGCCTATATAGGAAACCGATAATATGGTTCCCTCCGGAATATTATCCAGTTTAAAATTGCCGTCTATATCCGTAATCGTGCCGACTTCCGCACTGCCCTTTATGACAATATTCGCACCGATAACAGGAATACCTGCATCATCGACCACTACTCCCGAGATCGTTTTTTTCTGCTGAAGCACTTCCGTCCATACAATATCAGCCTGATAACTCTTCTTCGTATTGTCTTTAAGAAAGACACGGTTATTGACAATTCTGTATGAAATGCCTGTATTCTTAAATACCTCTTTCAATACATTTTCAATGTGTTCGTTTTTCACATTGACAGATACTTTGGAAATTTTCTTACCTAATAAGCTTTCATCATAAGAAAATTCATATCCGGTTTGTTTACTGATACTTTGTATGACAGCACCGACTGTCGTACTATTCAACGTCAGTTCCAGATTCACATACAAAGATTGCGCATCGTTTATTGCCGTTACGGACGATGCTGTCAAAAACATTGCTAATGTCGCAATAGAAACTTTTTTAATCATACATGTGATTTAATAATGTTAGTACTAATTTTTCAGTTAGATTTCTTGTTGTGTGTTCATTTTTCTACTCTCGGTCATTTTATCATAGGCATTGCTTTTTGGGGTTGTTCATATATAAAAACTTCTTTTCCTTCCACCTTATAATGGATCGGCGCGAGGTATCCCAACAGATTCAGGATATCGGCAAGTCCTTCGTCCTCATTGATCACACAGCGAAATTTACGCCGTGCAAGAGCCGAAGACTCGATATTGATGTTCACATTAAATTTTACGGATAGTTTATTTACTATTTCGCGCAGGGTGGCATTTTCAAACACAAACTGCCTTAACCGCCAGGCTGTCGAGATATTTACATCTATAGCTTCCGAGGTGTATTCATTCTTGTTTTGGTTATAAGTCACTTTCTCTCCGGGAGAAACATCCAATACTTTATTCCGGTTAATATCCAACAGCTCTATCTGACCACTGACCAGAACTGTCTCAACTTTCTTATTTTCATTATCGATCTTTACATCAAAGGAAGTACCTTTTACCTGGATATTCACATATCCGGTAAAAACATTAAATAGCGAGAACTGCTCCTGCTTTCTTTGAGACTTCAAAGAAAGCTTCTCCTTGCAAGGAGACCTGACGATTCTCGTCAGAGAACGATACCGGATACTTCAATGTCGAGCCGCCCTTCAACCAGACACAAGTTCCGTCGGCAAGCATAACTTTTTTCACATCTTGGCCGGGCTTAACTACAATACATATCTGTTTTTCAGGCTGAAAATACTCGTAACCTCCATAAAAGCAGGACACCAGCACCAAAAAGACAGCTGCATATTGCAACACGTTACGCATTAATTGAAAACGATTCGATCGGTCGATCTTGCCGTTTACCTTTCCCAAAGCCTCTTCAATACGATCCGGACTTTTATAATACATCGAATGATAGGACACACGCAGACGCATCACATCCGACAATATTATTTTATTATCCGGAGATAAATTACCCCAGGCCAACATCTCCTGCATTTCGTCGGAAGAGATATTGCCCGCCAGATACTTTGCCAAAAGTCCGTAATCGAAATTCATTTTTTATCCTTTATATCAGCAAAACGTATGAGAGAAAGAAACTACGGAGCAAAAGAATCTTTTTTTTAAAAATTTCCCTGCCGAAAAAGAAACAGAAGAGAAAACAAATAGAAATCCTGCTTAGACATATGTGCTTTCAGGAACTTGATCGCCAAATAAATATGACTTTCTACCGTACGTTGGGGCATTTGAAGTCGCTCAGCCACTTCTTTCGATTTAAGCCCTTCTATATAAGTAAGAATGAAGACTTCGCGGCGTTGGGAAGGTAATTCTCCCAGCAGATTATGTAATAGTTTATAAAAATCTTTTGAATAAATCTCCTCCAGAACAGACGCATCCGATCTCAATGAATCAGCATACTCCTCCCATACGGATTTTTCTGCCTGAAGCAAATATTTTCCGGCAGACTGTGTTTTCCGATAATGATCGACACAACGCGTATAAGCCGATTGGAACAAATAAGAATGGAATCCTTCTCCTACATATATTTTTTTACGGTTTTCCCACACATTCAAAAAAACATCCTGAACTATATCTTCCGCCATCTCCTGTTCCACGATAGTAGCTACATAGGCCATCACCCGGGGATAATAATAACGAAACATATCATTAAAAGCCTTCCGGTTCCCTTCTTTCAGTTTATATAATGAAGAAACATCAAACATATATAATGTCAGGACAATTTTTACTTAAACCATCTTAATTTGTCCCCAAAAATAAACATTTTTTATTCAATACGGACTATCTATCCCCAAAAACGGGGTACAGACAATAGAAATTAAACCTTTCTTCACCAGGCACAGGAACAACTATTCGTTATCCGGCAAAGAAGTATTTGCCTATAGCAGAGTATCTAAATCTTTATATACTAGCAACTATTAATACAGTGTACTACTTATCGCACATAAGATGTACACCATATACATGATAAGTAGTACACCTTATATAGGATAACCTGTACACCTAACCGATAGTTATTCACATGTCAGGAAATACTTTTTCATAAGATTAAAAATAGTTTATAGACAAACAGGAAACAGTCTTTACCTTGTAGCAGAATTGATCCGGCGGACAACCACGATTTAAATATATTCGATACCTTTGTCCCTGCAAATGACTAAAGAATAGAAATATGAACTATTACGAACTGAAATTCACATACGAATCGCCTATCGAGGCAACAATCATCAGCGATGTACTGGCATCCGAACTGGGAGAAATAGGTTTTGAAAGTTTCACCGAAAACGAAGACGGCCTGCAGGCTTATATCTCCGATCAATTATATAATGTAAAGGCATTAGTCGACAAACTGAAAGAATTTCCACTGGAAAACGTCACAATCCATTACTCCGAACAGTTTATCGAGAGCAAGGACTGGAACGAAGAATGGGAAAAGAACTATTTCAAACCCATCCGCATCGGAAACGAATGCATCATTCGCGCCTCTTTCCATGAACCGGAGCCGGGTTATACATATAATATTATTATAGACCCCAAAATGGCATTCGGGACAGGCAACCATGAAACGACCTTCCTGATGATCAGCGAGATGCTCAAACTCGACCTGGAAGGTAAAGACCTGCTGGATATGGGATGCGGAACGGCTGTCCTGGCAATCCTCGCTAAAATGAAGAAAGCCAACAAAGTAGTGGGCATCGACATCGATGAATGGGCCTACAACAATGCACTGGAAAATGTCCGCCTGAATAATACCGAAGATATACAGGTCGTACTGGGAGGAGCCGAACAAATCCCGGCTTTCGGACAGTTCGATATTGTATTTGCCAACATAAACCGCAATATACTTTTGAATGATATCCGTCACTATACCAGCTGCATGAAACCAGGAGCACTACTTTTTATGAGCGGATTCTACACACAAGACATTCCCGCCATCGAAGAAGAATGTAAAAGAAACGGCTTGAATTTCATTTCTCATACAGAGAAAAACAACTGGGTGGCCGTCAAGACACAGAAGCAGTAACTTTATTTAACATTAAAAGTTAATGCAGAAGTAAACTATCATCCGCATAAAATCGTTACATTAGTAGACACATTTAAATGTAAGAGTTATGAAAAATGTAGATTCTAAATTATTACTAGGTTTGGTAGTTGGAGCTGCAGTAGGTGCAGCAGTCGGATATTTGGCAGCTACCGATAAGAGAGAACAGTTACTGGAAGAATTGAACGGTGTAGTTGGAAAAGTAAAAGAAGGCTTTAATTCCGCTCTCGCCAAGTACAAAGAAGGTAAGACTGAAGTTGTAAAGGCTACAGAAGAAATCGTAGCTGAATAATCATTTATGGAAAAAGATTCAGGAAAAATCTTTCGTGAGCTGAAAGAAGATGTTTCAACTTACGTAGAATTAAAGCTTGAACTTTTAAAGTTAAGCACATACGAGAGAAGCGGGCAATTGATCGCGGTTCTTTCGTATGGCTTAATTTTATTGTTTCTGGCTTTCTTTGCCATCCTGTTCATATTCCTGGCGTTAGGGTTCTTTCTGGGTGATATGTTCGGTTCTTCGGGAGCCGGGTTCGCCGTTGTGGCGGTATTATATCTCCTGTTGATCGGACTCATTATAATGAACAAACAAAGAATCTGCAACACCGTTCTCAACGTTGTGATTGCAGCATTAAACGGTAACGACGAAAAAGACGATGCAACAACAGATACAAAACAAGCCGCTGACACCGCTGGAGAAGCTGATTTTTGACAAAGAACAGATCCGGAGGCAATGTGTCGTACAGGAACAAAAACTGAATGACGACTTTTCGTATATTCAGGAAAATGCAGGCAGTCTGTTGATTTCCGGCTTTACTACCTTACTCTTTCCAAACACTAAATCGAAAAAGACAGAATCTTCCGACGCAATTGCTGCGACAAACGACCAGCCGGTTACCCCGATGGGTTTCTCGGATTATCTGAGCATAGCACAAGGACTACTCCCGGTTGCCTGGGATGTTGCCAGACCTTTTTTGCTGACATGGGGAATCCGAAAGGCACAAAGCTGGTTTACGAATCTTCTGTTTAAGAAAAAGAAATAACTCCTAACATTTAATTTATGTTAGAGGACATATTTTTCTCCTTTTTATAAAGGAAGAATAAAAAAATAGGACTAAATTTGCAGTCGTTAAAAACAAGGATAAAAATGAAACGTAATTTGATTCTCTTTATGGCATTCACCGCAATGCTGACGATATTGGCTTCATGCGCAACTCCTTGTGGCTGTTAATTGGATTTTATGTAATATTTTTAATAAACCCATAAAAGTTTTATTACAATGATTAAAGTAGGTATTAACGGTTTCGGCCGTATCGGACGTATGGTGTTCCGCGCTGCAGTTAAGAACTTCGGCAATGATATTCAGATCGTAGGTATCAACGACTTGTTGGATGCTGATTACTTGGCATACATGCTGAAATATGACTCAGTACACGGTCGTTTCGATGGTACAGTTGCTGTAGAAGGTAACAACCTGGTAGTAAACGGTAACAAAATCCGTTTGACTGCAGAAATGGATCCTGCTAACCTGAAATGGGACGAAGTTGGTGCTGACGTTGTAGTTGAATCAACTGGTTTCTTCCTGACAGACGAAACAGCTCGCAAACATATCCAGGCTGGTGCTAAGAAAGTTATCATGTCTGCTCCTTCTAAGGACGCTACTCCTATGTTCGTTTATGGCGTTAACGACAAAACTTACGCAGGACAGGACATCATCTCTAACGCTTCTTGTACTACTAACTGCTTGGCTCCTATCGCTAAAGTATTGAACGACAAGTTCGGTATCGTTAAAGGTTTGATGACTACAGTTCACGCTGCTACTGCTACTCAGAAAACAGTAGACGGTCCTTCTAAGAAAGACTGGAGAGGTGGCCGTGGTATCCTTGAAAATATCATCCCTTCTTCAACTGGTGCTGCTAAGGCTGTAGGTAAAGTTCTGCCGGTATTGAACGGTAAACTGACTGGTATGGCTTTCCGTGTTCCGACATCTGACGTTTCTGTTGTTGACCTGACAGTAGTTCTGGAAAAGGCTGCTTCAATGGACGACATCAAAGCTGCTATGAAGGAAGCTTCTGAAGGCGAATTGAAAGGTGTACTGGGTTACACAGAAGATGCAGTTGTTTCAACTGACTTCCGTGGCTGCTCTAACACTTCTATCTTCGATGCTAAAGCAGGTATCTCTTTGGATGATAACTTCGCTAAGATCGTTTCTTGGTATGACAACGAATGGGGTTATTCAAACAAAGTTTGTGAAATGGCTCGCGTTATCGCTGGTAAGTAATCAAATACAAATCAGTATATGGAAGCCGTCCTCTGCAAAGGGGACGGCTTTTTTTATTATCTTTCATTTTATTCTGCGCTCGGTTTGCATTATCTTTGCTACCCTATGAGAACATATCAACTTATAACGATACTTGGACCGACGGCTTCCGGCAAAACGCCTTTTGCAGCAGCATTGGCCGACCGGCTGGATACGGAGATTATCAGTGCCGATTCCCGCCAGATCTATCGCGGCATGGATATCGGAACGGGTAAAGACCTGGCTGATTATACCGTAAACGGCAAAGTGATTCCTTATCACCTGATCGACATCTGTGATCCGGGATATAAATATAATGTATTCGAATATCAGCATGATTTCTTTCGGTCTTACCGGGCGATACAGGAAAAAGGGAAATTGCCGATCCTTTGCGGAGGCACAGGGATGTATATCGAAGCTGTATTGAAAGGATACAAACTGCTGGATGTTCCGCAGAATCCGGAGTTAAGGGAATCGTTGAAGAATAAATCACTGGCTGAACTGGAAGAGATTCTGGCGACTTACAAGGTGTTGCACAACAAGACGGATGTCGATTCGGCACAGAGGGCGATCCGTGCCATCGAGATTGAAGAATATTATAAAACGCAGGCTCCGGATGCGAACGAATATGATCCGATAGATAGTCTGATCATCGGCATAGATATCGACAGGGAACTACGGAGGGAGAAAATATCCAGGCGACTGCGTGCCCGTCTCGACGAGGGCATGGTGGATGAAGTAAAAGGTATCATTGCTTCGGGCGTCAAGCCGGAAGACCTTATTTATTACGGTCTGGAATATAAATACCTTACATTATATATTATAGGTGAACTTTCTTACGAAGAAATGGTTTCTCAATTAGAGATAGCCATTCACCAGTTTGCCAAACGGCAAATGACCTGGTTCCGGGGAATGGAACGCCGGGGATGCACCATCCACTGGATCGATGCAATCCTGCCGACAGAAGAGAAAATCGAAAGGACATTAGAGTTATTAAAACAAGAATAATTCCTTTTTAGAAATAATAGAACTACTTTTCCCTTGATGGAAAAGTAGTCAAAAGATCAAGGCTTAACCGGCTT
>OMGR01000678.1_pt1 | contig 20966 bp, 17 predicted proteins | sample 1646061 | NCBI WGS metagenome assembly OMGR01 (sample SAMN05578583, study PRJEB25193) | human gut metagenome | biome: Human Microbiome; feature: human-associated habitat; material: feces | host: Homo sapiens | place: USA:Birmingham | reverse complement strand
CTACTTAACAAAATTTCAAAGAACTTTTTGAGAGAGGGGTTTTTACACAGTCTCTACAGTGGGGATAAAGTCCCACCCCAGTGGGGGAAACACCCCACATGTGTGGAACATTTTCTTTACCTTAGCAGAAATAACACGTAAATACATAAAAAAAGCCGTTACGATATGCAACGGCTTTTTCTATATATTATTTTAATCTCTTACTTACTTTCCGCTGGAATAGCTCTTATTCAATAAGTCGATCAATTCGTTTGTGATATCGTAAGCATCGCCGGCCAATAAAATATTATCTTCTGCCGTATTGCTGAAAATTACCTGATATCCTTTATCCTTATTATATACTTTCAATTTTGAAACAACAGTATCACGAAGCTGTTCGTTCAATTTCTGACGTTCCAACAATAAATCCTGTGATAATTTAGCATCCAGATCTTTCAGTTCCTGTTCTTTTTTCATCAAACGTTCCTGTTCCTGTTGTGCTCTTTCACGAGTAAGGAAGGCATTATTTTCCATTTTACGATAGAACTCCTGCACTTCGGTTTGTAAGGTACGTGCCTGCTGCGTTACATTTGCACGTGAATTTTCTTCTTTTTTCAGGAGCTGTTCGTTCAGATCCTTGAAATAATTATAATTAAGCAAAAGCGAATCGACATTCACATAAGCGATAGGGAGCAGACTGGTAGTATCACCATCTCCGGATGCAAATGTTTTTGTTACTGTCGATTCTTTCTTGTCGGAAAATTGCATTATGAACAATATCACGACAGCCACCGCGAGCACACCATTAATTACGTAGTTAATGTTCTTCATAAAGTGTAAATTAAATCCTTATTTTATTCTTCTGTTTCTTTTACTCTATCATATAGATTCCTTTGCCTGGCCTGTTCCCGGTCTTGCGTCTTGGCACAATGTATACCTTTTTTACCTAGTGCTCTGTTACCTCCCACATGCGTATTCGGGAACCTTCCCCCTTTCTTGAATATCACTTTTATAGCAAGTAACACAACACAAATAACAAGAATTATGACCGTAAGCAATATCGTTGTAAGCATTTTCTCTATATTTGTGGACGCAAATATAAGAGTTTAAGTGATTATAAAGTATCTTTTTGGTATTTAATTCTACTTTTTTTCATACATAACTCAGAAAACGATCACATTATTAACTATAGAGTAACATCTGTAATATATTGTAACATTATGAAGATTACTGACTTAAAGCCTGAAATCGTTTGGAAGTTCTTCCATCAGGTAACACAAGTGCCCCGCCCTTCAAAGAAGGAAGGCAAAATGATCCAGTATCTGGAATCGTTCGCTAAAGAGTATAAAATCGTCCTGAAAAAAGATACAGCCGGAAATATCCTGATGTCGAAACCGGCAACGCCCGGATATGAAAACCTGCCGGTCGTTATCCTGCAGTCTCATATGGATATGGTTTGTGAAAAAAACAACGGAACAGTCCACGACTTCGACAACGATCCGATCGAAACAATCGTCGACGGTGACTGGCTGCGTGCCAACGGAACGACACTGGGTGCCGACAACGGCATCGGTGTAGCTGCCGAACTCGCCATCCTGGCTTCCGACGATATCGAGCACGGACCGATAGAATGCCTGTTCACTGTTGACGAAGAAACAGGTCTGACCGGAGCAAAAGCACTTGAAAAAGGATTCATGACCGGCGATATCCTGCTGAACCTGGATAGCGAAGACGAAGGGGAAATTTTCATGGGTTGTGCCGGAGGAAAAGACACACAGGCTGTGTTCCATTGCGAACAACGTGCAACCAATCCTAATATGTTATATTTCAAAATCAATATTAAAGGATTGAACGGCGGACATTCCGGAGGTGAGATTCATAAAGGATTGGGTAACGCCAATAAGGTATTGGTTCGCTTCTTATATTTACTGAACAATGAAGCGGATTTCACCCTATGTTCTATCGAAGGAGGAAATTTACGCAATGCCATTGCCCGCGAAGCACACGCAGTGATCGGTCTGTATCCGGAAGATAAAGAACAGGTTCGCGTCCTGCTCAACAACTATACTGCCGATATAGAAAATGAACTGAAACATGTCGATCCGAACGTGCAGATCACCATGGAATCGACTGACCGCCCGGAATTCTGCATAAGCAATTTCGATATGGAAAAGGTTATCTGGGCATTACATGCCTGTCCTCATGGCGTGATCGGTATGAGTCATGACATCGAAGGCCTGGTAGAGACTTCCACCAACCTGGCTTCCGTAAAAATCAAACAGGATGCGGAATCAGAAATGTTCATCATCACAGTAGGAACCAGCCAACGCAGCTCCATCGAGTCATGTAAGAATATGATCGCCAACCAGGTGGCTTCCGTATTCAAACTGGCCGGCGCTGTCGTTACTCATGGCGACGGTTATCCGGGATGGGCTCCGAATCCGGATTCTAAAATCCTGAAAATAGCACAGGATACTTATAAACATTTATTTAATAAGGATGCCAAAATCATGGCTATCCATGCCGGACTGGAATGTGGTTTATTCCTCGAAAAATATCCTAATCTGGATATGATTTCTTTCGGACCGACATTAAGAGACGTTCACTCACCGAACGAACGGATCGAAATTAAAACCGTCGGTTTGTGGTGGGCACATCTTTTGGAATTATTAAAAAGCGTACCGGCAAAATAAATTTTAATATTCTACGTTATAGAAAGAGGATTAACACTTTAATCGTGTTTTTCCTCTTTTTTTATGTTAAGGCCTGAAAACATTCTTTATAAATCGTTTGTTTATAAAGAAACAAGAACACAAAGGCATACATTTTAACATTTAGGAAAAATGAAAAAAATTACAGCGCCGTTGCTGATCATATGTACTCTTTTACTCAACCTGTTGGCTGGATGCGACGGGCTGGACGAAAATTATTCGACCAATCCGAATCACCGGTTGAGTTTTTCGACAGATACCTTATCTTTTGATACAGTCTTTACAACGATCGGTTCCGCCACAAAACAATTCATGGTCTACAACAAGAACGATGAACCACTGAACATTGAAAGAATTATCCAAGCCTCGCCTGCAACCAGTGGATTCCGTATTAACGTGGACGGACGCAAAGGGGATAATTTCGATAATGTCAGGATTGCCGCCAAAGACAGTATGTATATATTTGTCGAAGTAACTGTCAACCCAACCGGCAAAGATCAACCGTTATTAATTCAGGATTCCATACGATTCAGTTGCAATAATATAACACAAACTGTTTTGCTGGAAGCATGCGGACAAGATGTCAAACTGATAAAAGGCGGACAAACGTTGAACGAAGACACCAGACTGACGGCAGAACGTCCTTATCTGATATACGACAGTCTGATGATCGACAAGGGGATAACGGTACACATAGAAGAAGGTACAATTCTCTATATGCATGACAAAGCCAAGGTTATAGTCGACGGCACACTGATCGCCGAGGGTACAAAAGATAACCCGATCATCTTCCGCGGCGACCGTCTTGATTTTATTCTGGATGACCTATTACCTTACGACCGTACTCCGGGACAATGGGAAGGTCTTATTTTCAAAAAAGAAAGTTTCAACAACATATTTAATAATGTAATAGTACGAAACGGGAATAATGGAATTACCTGTGAAGCATCCGATCCGGAAAAATCCAAATTGAAAATCAACAATTCACAGATCACCAATATGGATGGAAACGTCCTGACGGCAATCAATTGTAATATTGAAGCGACAAACAGCGAATTTACAAATGCCACAATCGACGTTGTCCTGTTAAATGGCGGTAAATATAGCTTTACTCATTGTACACTGGCAAACTATATATCCGCAAAGCCACGTTATTCACTAGCCCAGGAAGGGTTACCCAGTTTCACTTTACGTTTATTAGACAATACTGTCGATAAATATTATAATGAAATAGGTCCGTACGATTTATTGCAAGCGAACTTCGACAATTGTATAATCGACGGTAGCCTGGGAGCAGGAAAAGAGATTGAAATTTCGATGGGAACCAAAGCAACCCCATTAAGAAATAATAATCTGAAATATCATTTTAACCATTGTGTGGTAATGGCAGATCAGATCGACAGTGAAAACTTTACCGATGTCATTTTCGTTAAAGGAGAAAAGGACAACAAAATGGAATATCGGACGAACGGTGGAAAGCCAAATAAATATATGTATGACTTCCGCCCCGACAAAGAAACGACTCCGGGTGTCGGTAAAGCAGACTTATTCATTTCACAAAAATATCCGATCGACCGGAACGGCGTCAACCGGTTAACGAACAACGGCCCGGATATCGGAGCTTACGAGTTTGTAGCTCTGGAAGAAGATGAAAAATAAAAACAATTATATATGACCAGAACCTTAACTATACTCATTTACGTTCTAGCCTTTCTCACCCTTCCGGCAAATGCCCAATCCGGGTTCAGAGTCATGAGTTACAACGTAGAGAACCTGTTCGACACAGAAGACAATCCGGACAAGAACGACAACGACTTCCTCCCGTCGGGCAACCATCACTGGACACGCGGACGGTATTATCATAAACTCCAGCAGGTAGCGAAAGTGATCAGTGCCGCAGGTGAATGGGATACACCCGCCTTAATCGCTCTTTGTGAAGTGGAAAATGATTCCGTCCTGACCCATTTGCTCTACCGGACACCATTAAAACTGCAACAATACCGATATTGTATGACACATGGTTCAGATATAAGAGGTATAAATTCTGCTCTTCTCTACCAACGGGACCGGTTCGGCTACATCGGTCACAAAGAACATCCGGTTATCTTTACGCACAAAAAACATAAACAAACCCGTAATATTCTCCATGTATGGGGAAAGGTCATCACTTCCGACACTTTAGATGTATTCGTCTGCCATCTCCCGTCACGCTACGGAGGTGAAAAAGAGAGCGAAGCAGACCGCTTCGACGCTGCCCGAACAGTACGTGAGCTTTGCGACTCCTTACTGAGAATTCGCACAAATCCTCAAATCCTGATTATGGGTGACTTCAACGATACACCGGAAAATACCAGCATCACACAAATACTGGCTGCCAAAAAAATCACCACAAGAACGGAGGCGAACAAACTTTATAACCTTTTCGCCGATCCCCACGTCCTGAATCATCCGGGAACACACAAATACCAGGGTGAATGGAATCAGCTCGACCATATCATTGTTTCCGGAAATCTGCTTGATAAAAATTCCACCATGCATGTTGCCCCCGGAAGCAACCGGATATTCATACCACCTTTCCTGCTTACCGAAGATAAGACCTGGCATGGCAAACGTCCTTTCCGAACCTATTATGGCTTTAAATATGAAGGCGGTTACAGCGATCATTTACCGATCATTACCGACTTTTTACTATCTTTGCCTGATAAAGATTTGAATTAAAACAAACATGCAGAAACATCATATACTGGCTGGATTTCTTTTCTTCGCCGGAATTACAAGCATTACAGCCGAAGCGCAGCAACTTCGCAAACCGATGGATCATCCGGTCTTGCTTAGCGGCAATTTCGGAGAACTAAGAAGCAATCATTTTCACTCAGGAATAGATTTCAAAACACAAGGAGTGGAAGGAAAACCGATACATTCCGTGCAAGACGGTTATGTTTCGCGCATATCAGTCAGTCCGTGGGGATACGGTAACGGCTTATATATCACACACCCGGACGGTACAACGACTGTTTACGGACATCTACAGAAATTCTCCCCGAAGATCGCAGCCTATGTTAAAAATAAACAGTATGAATCAGAGAGTTTCAATGTAAACCTGGCACTCACTCCCGATGAATTGCCGGTCAAGGAAGGCGAACTGGTCGCTTTAAGCGGAAATACCGGCAGCTCCGGCGGTCCTCACCTCCATTTCGAAGTGCGCGACACGGAAACAGAGGAGCCGATGGACCCGATCGAGTATTATAAAGAGCTGATACAGGACACCAAACCTCCCCGGATACAAGGTATCATGATCTGTCCTGTAGAAGGAAAAGGCGTAGTAAACGGTAGCCGCCGGAAACTGGAACTAAAGCCCGTCACCGCCAAGAACGGCAAACAAACATTGACAGGAAAGATCGAGGCATGGGGAGAGATAGGACTGGCGGTAAAAGGTTACGACTATATGGATAATACCTCCAATATCTACGGTGTTAAAGAAATCACGCTGACAGCAGACAGCCAGGTCATCTATCATAGCAACCTGGACCGTTTTGCTTTCGATGAAACCCGATATCTGAACAGTTTCACAGACTTTGAGGAATGGAAAGAGCATCGCTCTTTCTATATGAAAAGCTTTGTCGATCCGGGTAACCGCCTGCGGTTCATCGAAAGTATTAACCGCGGTATCCTGACGGTCGATGAACCCCGTACGTATCATTTAACCTACCGTCTGGCAGATGCATTCGGCAACACCACCCAGCTAACCCTCCGGATTGAAGGGAAAGAGCAGCCTATACCGGAAATCGACACGGATAATACCGAACTTTTCCATTGGTGGAGTGACAACCGTTTCGGAGCCAAAGGAATCCGCCTGACAATCCCGAAAGGAAATCTCTATGACGACCTGTATTTCCGCTATTCGGTAAAAGAAGACAGCACAGCATTGGGAGCCGTACATACATTACATAATAAACCGGTCGCCTTACACAAATCAGCCAAACTCTCCCTACGCCTGCAGACAGATACATTGGAAAACAAACAACAATACGGAATTGTCCGCCTGCAAAACGGACGCAGGTCATGGACCGGAGGCGTTTACCGCAACGGTTGGATCGATGCAGATATACGCGAAATGGGCAGCTACACGCCAGGACAAGACATTGTACCTCCGACTATTACGCCGCTCAATCCCGCCACATGGGTCGGCAAGCAAGCCATAACATTCAGGTTGTCGGACAATCTGAGCGGCGTACAAACATACCGGGGAGAAATCGACGGACAATTCGTCTTATTCGAGATGAACAGCCAATCCGTTATCACTTATCACTTCGATAAAGAGCGGCTGTCGAGAGGGAAACACACATTGGAACTGGTCGTAACAGACGCCTGTGGAAATCAAACCTCTTATACTTATCCGTTTACATGGTAAGAAATAACTTGTCTTTTTTCTTGAAAATAAGGATGCAAGCCATTGTTTACAACAATTAATTTGTATCTTTGTTTTCTCATAAATTAAGAAATAACACATTATAAATGCAAGATATTTGGGTATGGAAAACAACGAACTGTTAGAAATGGTAAGAAGTAAAGCTCAAAGCTGGCTTACCAAAAGCTATGATGCCGAAACAAAAGCAAAAGTACAGGAATTGCTGGACAATGAAGATCCGACTGAACTGATCGAATCATTCTACAAAGACCTTGAATTTGGTACAGGAGGTTTAAGAGGTATCATGGGTGTAGGAACCAACCGTATGAATATTTATACAGTCGGTGCCGCTACACAAGGTTTGTCAAATTATCTGAAAAAAGAATTTGCCAACCTGGATCAGATCAAAGTTGTTATCGGACATGACTGCCGTAACAACAGCCGTAAGTTTGCCGAAATATCGGCCGACATCTTCTCTGCTAATGGTATCAAAGTTTACATGTTTGAAGACCTTCGCCCGACACCGGAAATGTCTTTCGCTATCCGTAAACTGGGATGTCAGAGCGGTATCATCCTGACAGCATCCCATAACCCGAAAGAATATAACGGCTACAAAGCCTATTGGGACGACGGTGCACAGATGATCGCTCCGCACGACCGTAACACGATTGCTGAAGTAAACAAGATCCGCAACGCCAGCGATATCAAATTCAAAGGAAATAAAGAGCTGATCGAAATCATCGGTTCGGAAATCGACAACCTGTACATCGACGCTTTGACAACGATTTCCCTTTCTCCGGAAGCGATCAAACGTCATCACGACATGAAGATCGTTTACACTCCGATCCACGGAACCGGGGTAAAGATCATTCCGGCTACATTGAAAGCATTCGGATTCACCAATGTCATCCATGTTCCCGAACAGGATGTGGTAAGCGGTGATTTCCCTACGGTAATCTCTCCGAACCCGGAAGAACCGGCAGCATTAGCCATGGCTGTTGAAAAAGCAAAAGAAACAGATGCAGACCTGGTACTGGCTTCCGACCCGGATGCAGACCGCGTAGGTGCCGCCGTAAAGAACAACGACGGTGAATGGGTTTTACTGAATGGTAACCAGACTGCATTGATGTTCGTTTATTACCTGATCACCCGTTGGAAAGAACTGGGTAAAATCAACGGTAAGGAATATATCGTAAAAACAATCGTTACCACAGAGCTGATCCGTACGATCGCCGAACGTAATGGCGTCGAACTATACGACGTTTACACAGGCTTCAAATGGATTGCCGACGTAATGAAGAAAAACGAAGGAAAGAAAAACTATATCGGTGGCGGTGAAGAAAGCTACGGATTCCTTTGCGAAGACTTCGTTCGCGATAAAGATGCCGTTTCAGCATGTGCTATTCTGGCAGAAATCGCTGCATGGGCGAAAGATCAGAATATTACCATGTATCAGTTGTTACAGAATATTTACGTACAATACGGTTTCTCTAAAGAAAAAGGTATCTCTGTCGTGAAAAAAGGTAAGAGCGGTGCTGAAGAGATCGAAGCCATGATGAAGAACTTCCGCGAAAATCCATTACAGGAAATCGCAGGCTCAAAAGTATCTTTGTTCTATGACTATGCATCACTGAAAGGTTACAGCTACAGCGACAACGAGACAATCACTTTGGATATGCCGACAACATCCAACGTGCTGCAATATTTCACTGAAGACAATACGAAAGTCTCTATCCGTCCTTCAGGAACAGAGCCGAAGATCAAATTCTACTGCGAAGTTCATTCCAAAGTAAACAGCCTGGAAGACCTGCCGGAAGCAGAAAAAGCTGCCGAAGAAAAGATCAACCAGATCAAAGCTTCTCTGGGAATCTGATCGGATAACCGGATCAAGATAAAAAACAGGGTAGGAAGTTCGACTTCCTGCCCTGTTTTTGTTTCCTACCGGGTCATATTAAGACTCCACCTTTTAAAGATCAAAGATTATCTTTACCGAAGCAAAGAGGTAAAAGAGATGCCGCACTCGGCGCCACTACCACCTCCTTCGTCCCACAAAGCAATACCTTCATCGGCCTGTTATAACGCTGCTCCGTCTCCAGCAAAACCTGACGACAGGCACCACAGGGAGAAATACTTTCTACCTGTTTGTCACCTGTAGACGCTGCGATAGCCAAAGCAACCACAGGTACGTCCGGATACTGATGTCCGGCATGAAACAAGGTTACCCTTTCCGCACACAGACCTGAAGGATAAGCCGCATTTTCCTGATTACTGCCCGTCACAATCGTCCCATCGGCCAACAACGCAGCCGCACCAACATGAAATTTCGAATAAGGTGCATACGATTGTCCGGTTGCTTTCAGGGCAGCATTCACTAAAGGCAATTCCTCATCCGGGACTTCGTTCAGCGAATATACTGTTATTGGGGTTTCCAGTTTGATTTCTTTCATAAGCTCAATGATTAGACAAACAAAGATAGTAAATTTGTATCTTTGTCCGATAAAATACGAATAATTCCAATCAGTATATGCAAATACCTCTGCTCACACCTCAAAAAGACCCGATGGGTGCGGCTATCGCCGATTATTTCGCTAACGGTAAAGCCAGTAAACTGCGCGTTTTCTCTTCCATGTTCGACGAAGATGAGATTCCGGTAAAACAGTTATTCCGTAACTTCGCAGAAATGCCCGCACTCGAACAGGAAGCCCTCCGGATAAGTTGCGGTAACATTCTCGATGTCGGAGCCGGAAGCGGTTGCCATTCGCTGGCATTACAGGAAATGGGCAAGACAGTCAAAGCGATCGATATATCTCCATTATCAGTTGAAACGATGCAACAAAGAGGAGTAAAAGAGGTTAGTCTGGAAAATTTCTTTAGCGAACAGTTCCACGGTTCCTTCGATACGATCCTGATGCTGATGAACGGTTCGGGAATCGTTGGAAAGATCAGTAATCTTCCGGTTTTCTTCGACGCATTAAAGCGCCTGCTTGCTCCGGGAGGTTACGTGTTAATGGATTCCTCCGACCTGCGTTACCTCTTTGAAGACGAAGACGGTAATCTCGATATAGATATGGAAGACGACTATTACGGTGAAGTAGATTTTCGTATGCAATATAAGAATATAAAAGGCGACCGCTTCGACTGGTTATATCTGGATTTTCAAACGCTCTGCCTGCATGCAGCCAACAACGGGTTCAAAGCGGAAAAGATACAGGAAGGCGAGCATTATGATTATCTGGCTAAAATTAGCAGTATATAAACCTGCTTTTTATAGATTATTTAGAAGAATAATATATCCAGCTTCATTATCTTTGCGAAAATAAATACTTTAGAGAGCTCTTTTATGAAACTAACGATACGTATTTTTTGCCTTTTATTTTTCATTGCGACATTTGCGGAAGCAGCAACCCAGAGGAAAATACCTTCCTACGAAAAATATATAAAGACATACAGCACTCTGGCTGTGGAACAACAAAGGCAACACCGGATTCCTGCCAGTATCACACTCGCACAGGGATTACTTGAATCCGGAGCCGGACAAAGCGATCTGGCACGCCGTTCAAACAACCACTTCGGTATCAAATGCCATTCAGACTGGCGTGGCGGACGCGTATATCATGATGATGATTTACGCGGTGAATGTTTCCGGAAGTACAAACGGGTGGAAGATTCGTATGAAGACCATTCCAAATTCCTGAAACGCTCACGCTACGAATCGCTGTTCCGTCTAAAGATCACCGATTATAAAGGATGGGCGAGAGGCCTGCAGAAATGCGGTTACGCAACCGACCGTGCCTATGCCAATAAACTGATCAAAGTGATTGAGGATTACGAACTTTATCGTTACGATTCCGGAAAAATACAGAAAACGACACATCAGGAAAAGAAGAAACAAAAATATCCGTCGGTCAACTACACGATATACAGAACTTTCGGACTGTTGTATGTCTATGCAAAAGAGAACGACAGTTTCGACCAGATCGCACGCAATCTGGACTTCAGCGTCAGAGAACTGAAAAAATACAATGAGGTGCCGGAAGACTTCCCATTGCAGAAAGGCGATATCGTCTATCTGGAAAAGAAGAAGAAAAAGGCAGACAAGCCTAATTACGACCATGTTGTACAGATCGGAGAATCCATGCACACCATTGCACAGAAATACGGAATACAGATTAAGAGCCTGTATAAGATGAATAAAAAAGACAAAGATTACGTTCCTGAAGAAGGAGATGTGCTTAAACTTAGATAAGTAACATAAAAAAATAGTATCTTTGCAGCCAAATATGTAAAAACAATGAGTGACCAACGTTACAACCTGCGCGGTGTATCCGCTTCAAAAGAAGATGTTCACAATGCGATAAAGAACATCGACAAGGGAATATTCCCTAAAGCATTTTGTAAGATCATCCCCGATATATTAGGCGGTGATCCTGAATATTGCAACATTATGCACGCTGACGGAGCCGGAACGAAATCATCCCTGGCTTATATGTACTGGAAAGAAACCGGAGATCTGTCTGTGTGGAAAGGTATAGCTCAGGATGCACTGATCATGAACATCGACGACTTGCTGTGTGTAGGCGCAGTAGACAATATACTCGTTTCTTCCACTATCGGACGCAATAAACTACTGATCCCCGGCGAAGTCATCTCCGCCATTATTAACGGAACGGACGAACTGCTGGCCGAACTGCGTGAAATGGGCGTAGGCTGTTATGCAACCGGAGGCGAGACTGCCGATGTGGGCGATCTGGTTCGTACCATCATTGTGGACAGTACCGTTACCTGCCGCATGAAACGGTCGGATGTGGTTGACAACAGTAATATACAGGGTGGAGACGTAATTGTCGGCATGGCTTCTTACGGACAATCTACCTACGAAAAAGAATATAACGGCGGAACCGGCAGTAATGGCCTGACCTCTGCCCGTCACGATGTATTCGCCAAATATCTGGCAAGCAAATATCCGGAAAGCTATGATGCAGCCGTTCCTGATGAATTGGTTTATTCAGGCGGACTGAAACTGACCGACAAGATCGAAGAACTGGGTATCGACGCCGGAAAACTGGTACTGTCTCCTACCCGCACCTATGCTCCTGTGATCAAAGTGTTGCTGGATAAACTGCGTCCGCAGATACACGGTATGGTACACTGTTCCGGCGGAGCACAGACCAAAGTAATGCACTTTGTAGAAAATAAACGTGTGACAAAGAACAACCTGTTCCCTGTCCCTCCCCTTTTCCGTATTATTCAGGAACAGAGCGGAACGGACTGGAGCGAAATGTATAAAGTGTTCAACATGGGCCACCGTATGGAAATTTACCTATCGCCCGAACATGCAGAAGAAGTGATCGGCATTGCCAGAAGCTTCAATATCGACGCACAGGTTGTAGGCTTCGTAGAAGAAGCAGATAAAAACGAATTGATCATTGAAAGCGAAAAAGGTCGCTTCGTATATTAATCTGATAAATGGCCGATAATAATTTATTAGGAAGACTAGACGGATTAGTAAGCCGTTTTGAAGAAGTCGGGACACTGATCACCGACCCGGCAGTGATTGCCGATATGAAACGGTTTGTAAAACTCAATAAAGAGTACCGCGATCTGGAGAAGATCGTGGTTACCCGCAACGAATATGTCAATACTTTAAACGGAATAAAAGAAGCACGCCAACTGCTGGAAACGGAACAGGATCCCGAAATGAGGGAGATTGCCCGTGATGAGTTGGATGCCTGCAATGCCCGTATCCCGGAACTGGAAGAAGAGATCAAGCTGTTGCTTGTCCCCAGCGATCCGGAAGACGACAAGAATGCCATCGTTGAAATACGCGGCGGAACGGGAGGCGATGAAGCCGCCCTTTTTGCCGGCGATTTATATCGTATGTACATGAAGTACTGCGAAACCAAAGGTTGGAAAGTAGCTCTGTCGAGTTGCAGCGAAGGTTCGTCGGGCGGATATAAGGAAATTATCTTTACCGTCAGCGGTGAAAAAGCATACGGTACACTTAAATATGAATCGGGTGTACACCGCGTTCAGCGCGTGCCCAGCACCGAAACCCAGGGACGTGTACATACTTCAGCAGCCACCGTGGCTGTGCTCCCCGAAGCAGACGAGTTTGATGTTGAAATTAATGAAGGTGAAATTAAATGGGATACTTTCCGTTCGGGAGGTGCCGGCGGCCAGAATGTGAACAAGGTCGAATCGGGCGTACGCTTGCGTTATGTCTGGAAAAACCCGAACACCGGCGTGAGCGAAGAGATCCTGATCGAATGTACGGAGACACGCGACCAGCCGAAAAACAAGGAACGTGCACTCACCCGCCTGCGTTCTTTTATCTACGACAAAGAACATCAGAAATACCTGGACGACATTGCCAACAAACGTAAGACAATGGTTTCGTCGGGCGACCGATCCGCGAAGATCCGGACATACAACTATCCGCAAGGACGTATCACCGATCATCGTATCAACTACACGATCTATAATTTATCAGCTTTCATGGATGGCGACATACAATCCTGCATCGACCAACTGACCGTAGCCGAAAATGCAGAACGTCTGAAAGAGGCCGAACTATAACAATTTCACTATTTGACACAAGACAAGATGAACAAGCAACAATTATTCGAAAACATTAAAAAGAAACAATCTTTCCTTTGCGTTGGATTGGATACAGATATAAAAAAAATCCCGCAGCATTTACTTTCTGAAGAAGATCCTATCTTTGCTTTTAACAAGGCGATCATCGACGCTACAGCCGACTATTGCGTGGCTTACAAACCGAACCTGGCTTTCTATGAAAGTCTGGGAGTTAAAGGAATGCTCGCGTTTGAAAAGACAGTCACTTACCTGCGTGAAAATTATCCGGACCAGTTCATTATCGCCGACGCAAAACGTGGCGACATCGGTAACACATCTGAGATGTACGCTCGCTCTTTCTTCGATCATATTAAGGTAGACGCCGTTACAGTGGCCCCTTACATGGGTGAAGACAGCGTGAAACCGTTCCTGATCTATCCGGAAGCATGGGTGATCCTGCTGGCATTGACCTCCAACAAGGGTTCACAGGATTTCCAGATGACGGAAGATGCCAACGGCGAACGTCTGTTTGAAAAAGTATTGAAGAAGTCGCAGGATTGGGCTACCGACGAACAGATGATGTACGTTGTCGGTGCAACTCAGGGGAAAATGTTCCTCGATATCCGTAAACAGGCTCCCAACCACTTCCTGTTGGTACCGGGTGTAGGTGCACAAGGAGGCAGTCTGCAGGAAGTTGCCCAGTACGGAATGAACGATCAGTGCGGTTTGCTTGTTAATTCTTCACGTGCGATCATTTACGTAGACAAATCGGAGAATTTCGCATCATTTGCCCGTGAAGCAGCACAGGCAGTACAACGTGAAATGGCAGGATATCTGCATGATAAAGGAATTATTCCCTGCAAAGCATAGGCTATCCCAATAATTTTCACCATTTTTGCAAACTGCTTTGTTCTTAGTGGAGCAGTCTCAATTCAAATACAATATAACAAAATAAGTAATGGAGTTATCAGCCCAACAAATAGCGGACTTTCTTGGCGGAACCGTTGATGGCAACCCGGAAGTGAAAGTCAGCAACTTCTCAAAAATAGAAGAAGGACAACCCGGAACACTGACGTTCCTGGCAAATCCTAAGTACGAACATTATATCTATAATACAGAAGCGAGCATTGTTCTGGTAAATAACGACTTTTCTCCGGCTGAACAGATTACTGCTACTTTAGTAAAAGTAGAAAATGCCTATTCTGCTCTTGCTATGTTACTCAATCTGGTAGAACAGTCAAAACCTAAAAAGACCGGAGTTTCTTCAACCGCATTTATCGCAGCTTCTGCCACATTGGGAGAAGGTTGCTTTGTCGGCAATTTTGCCTATATCGGGGATAATGTCAGACTGGGAAAGAATTGTCAGGTATATCCCAACGCATATATCGGGGATAATGTAACTATCGGAGATAACTGCATTCTTTATCCGCACACGACTATTTACAACGGATGTAAGATCGGAAGCAACTGTATCCTGCATGCCGGTTCGGTAATCGGTTCGGACGGATTCGGGTTCGCCCCCGAAGGAGAAAATTACAAGAAGATCCCGCAGCTGGGAAACGTCATACTGGAAGACAACGTAGAAGTTGGAGCCAACACGACGATCGACCGTGCCGTAATGGGTTCTACCATCATTCATAAAGGTGTGAAACTGGACAACCTGGTTCAGATCGCCCATAATGTGGAAGTTGGAGAAAATACGGTAATGGCGGCCCAGGTAGGTATAGCCGGTTCTGTTAAGATCGGCAGTCACTGTATGTTCGGCGGCCAGGTAGGTCTGGCAGGACATATCCATATTGCCGACCATGTAGTATTCGGTGCCCAGGCAGGTGTGATCAGCGATATTAAGGAAGCAAAAACCGTTTTGGGTGCTCCTGCTATCGATGCGAAAAACTTCATGCGTTCGAGTGCCATATTCAACCGTCTGCCGGATATGTACCGCACGATGGGACAGTTACAACGCGAGATCGAACAACTAAAGAAAGAAATCAATAAATAATTATATAATATGCAGAAACAAAAGACGCTAGCCAAAAGTTTCTCGATGCAAGGAAAAGGCTTGCATACCGGACTGGACATTCAGATCACGTTCAACCCGGCACCAGAAAACCACGGATACAAAATTAAACGTGTCGACCTGGAAGGAGAACCTGTTATCGATGCATTGGCAGAAAATGTGGCCAGCACACAAAGAGGTACCGTTCTATCCAAGAACGGCATTCAGATCAGCACTGTCGAACATGCTATGGCAGCTTTATATGCCTATGAGATCGACAACTGCCTGATTGAAGTGAACGCACCGGAATTCCCTATCCTGGACGGCAGCTCACGCTTCTTCTCCGAAGAAATCCAGAAAGCAGGGATCGTTGAACAAAACGCTCCGAAAGACTTCTATATTGTAAAGCATAAGATTGAAGTAAAAGACGAAGAAACCGGTTCTTCACTCATCATCCTTCCGGATGAAAAGTTCAGCGTAAACGTACTGATCTCTTTTGATTCTCCGGTATTGTCCAACCAGTTCGCTACACTAAACGACCTGAGCGAATTTCCGGAAGAAATTGCAGCTTCCCGTACATTCGTATTTGTCCGCGAAGTTGAAATGCTACGCCAGAACAACCTGATCAAAGGCGGAGACCTGGATAACGCGATCGTTATCTACGACAAGAAGATGCCGCAGGAAACACTTGACAAACTGGCTGACGAAGTAGGTATCCCTCATAAGGATGTACACGACCTGGGATATATCAATAATAAACCTCTGGTGTTCGACAACGAACCCGCCCGCCATAAACTGATCGACGTACTCGGCGACCTGGCATTGATCGGCAAGCCTATCCGCGGACGCATCATCGCAACCCGTCCGGGACATAAGATCAACAATCAACTGGCCCGCATGATCCGCAAGGACATCAAATTAAACGAGGTACAGGCTCCGGTTTACGATCCGAACGCCGAACCGATCATGGATATCAACCGCATCCGCGAATTACTCCCGCACCGTTACCCGTTCCTGTTGGTCGATAAGATCATCGAAATCGGCGGTAACTACATTGTCGGAATAAAAAATATCACCACAAACGAACCGTTCTTTACCGGACACTTCCCACAGGAGCCTGTTACACCGGGTGTTTTGCTGGTTGAAGCAATGGCACAGACAGGCGGTTTGCTTGTTCTCAATTCAGTAGACGAACCGGAACGTTATTCCACTTACTTCATGAAGATCGACGGCGTGAAATTCCGTCAGAAAGTGGTTCCCGGAGATACATTGATCCTACGTCTGGAACTGCTGGCTCCTATCCGCCGCGGTATTTCAACGATGAAGGGGTATATCTTCGTAGGCGACAAACTGGTTTGCGAAGCTGAATTTATGGCTCAGATCATTAAAAACAAATAATAATAAAGAAGGCAATGAATCAATCCCCTTTAGCAGTCGTTCATCCCGAAGCAAAGATCGGTGAGAATGTAACGATAGATCCTTTCGCAGTGATTGAAAAGGATGTAGTAATAGGCGACAATTGTCATATATATTCACATGCAGTCATTCTCGACGGGGCACGGATAGGAAACAACTGTTCCATTTTCCCGGGAGCTGTAATTGCCGGTGTTCCACAAGACCTCAAGTTCAAAGGTGAGCAGACAACCGCAGAAGTCGGAAACAATACGACGATTCGCGAATGTGTCACGATCAACCGCGGAACTGCTTCGAAGGGAAAAACCGTTGTCGGAAACGATTGCCTGATCATGGCATATTCCCATATTGCACACGACTGTGTACTGAAAGATCATATCATCATCGGGAATGCATCCCAGATAGCCGGCGAAGTGGAGATTGACGATTTTGCTATTGTCAGCGGCGGTAGCCTGGTTCACCAGTTTACCCGCATTTCGAAACATGTGATGGTTCAGGGCGGCTCACGTATCGGTAAAGATATTCCTCCTTACACACTGATCGGCCGCGATCCGATCGTTTACTGCGGTATCAATATCGTAGGATTGCGCCGTCGCGGATTTACCAATCAACAAGTGTTCCTGATCCAGGATATCTACCGTACGTTATATACCCGCGGTTTGAACAATACAGAAGCGTTGAAAGCTATCGAGACCGAATACGAACCCAGCGAGGAAAGAGACTTGATACTCAACTTCATCAAGACTTCCGAACGTGGTATCGTCAGAGGTTCCATCGACGAGTAAACGATAAGAAATACAAACTATTTCAAAAGGCTGTCAGCTTCTTTCAGGACTGACGGCCTTTTGTATTTATTTACTTCACGTAATATGCCTCTTTTTTTAGACTGTTATATATGGGTATTGATATTTTTTACTACTTTTGAACCAACAAAAAACTAAAAAGACTATGGTATTCAGATTCCTCATTCTATCAGATGAAGTAGATGACTTCAAACGCGAAATCAAGATTGATGCGGAAGCAACTTTCCTTGACCTGCACGATGCCATCCTGGACTCGGTTGGCTACACGAAAGATCAAATGTGCTCTTTCTTTATTTGTGACGACGATTGGAGCAAAAATACAGAAATTACATTAGTTGAAATGGACACCACTTCGGAAGTGGATAACTATATAATGGAAGAAACTCGCCTGGAAGAATTGCTTGAAGACGAGCATCAGAAACTTATGTTCGTTTTCGACTACATGACCGAACGTGCTTTCTTCATGGAACTCCGCGAAATCGAACCGGGCAAGGATCTCGACAAAGCGATCGTCAGCAAATCGATCGGCCTTCCTCCTGCTCAGACAATCGACTTCGACCAGTTCGAGACCAAGAACGGAAGCACAGAGATCGGCGAAGATTTTTACGGCGATTCAGAATACGACATCGACGAACTGGATAAAGAAGGTTTCGAAGGCTTAGCCGACGGACCGATAGATAACCCGTACGACGACGAGCGTTTTTAATAAATGAATTCCCTTGTCATATTACTCGGGCCGACAGGAGTCGGAAAAACCGAATTGAGCCTGCGTGTAGCAGAACATTTCGGTTCTCCTATTATTTCATCCGACTCCCGTCAGCTATATAAAGACCTTCCTGTCGGGACAGCTGCCCCCACTGCAGAGCAAATGGCAAGAGTCAGGCATTACATGGTCGGGACTTTAAACCTGACCGATTATTACAGTGCCAGTAACTTTGAAGAAGACGTTATCTCCCTTTTAAATACACTTCACCAGACAACACCGACAGTCGTTATGACCGGCGGGTCTATGATGTATATCGATGCCGTATGTAAAGGCATCGATGACATTCCGACTGTTACCCCAGAGATACGCGAAGCCATTTACGCTCAGTTCAAGCGTGAAGGGTTGGAAAATATTCTGCAGGAATTGCAGGAAGCAGACCCGGTGCATTATGAAGAAGTAGACCGGATGAACTACAAACGCGTCATTCATGCGGTCGAGATTTGCCGAATGACAGGAAAACCTTACTCTTCTTTCCGTACGAACAGCCGGAAAGAGCGTCCGTTCAGGATCATCAAAATAGGTTTGACACGCGATCGTGAAGAGCTATGCGACCGTATCAACCGCCGTGTCGACCAGATGATGGCAGACGGTTTACTGGAGGAAGCCCGCAAAGTTTATCCTTTCCGCCATTTGAATTCTCTCAATACAGTCGGTTACAAAGAATTATTCAAGTATTTTGACGGCGAATGGTCGCTCGACCTGGCCGTTGAAAAGATCAAACGAAACTCCCGCGTCTATGCCCGTAAACAAATGACCTGGTTCAAGCGGGACGAAGAGATAGAATGGTTTCATCCGGAACAGGAAACAGAGATTATAAACTTCATAGAAACACAAGTGAAGCGATTCTGAATTAACACAGAACCAAAGTTTTTAAAATCTATCTACCATCTGTCACATATTCTATTATCCAACTGATTATCAATTCAATAAACGTTGCAGACGACTCGTTTTATCTGCAACTGCATCTGTCACCATCTGTCACCTTGCTATCAGAATAACAAATCCCTGAACACCCATCCTTTAGCGATTGACAAACAAACAGTTAGCACCATCATCCTTATTCACTATATCTACCCTCTACATGATAGCAGAATACCCTGTACACCATAGTCGACGATTCTCTACACCTTAGACGATTACCCTGTACATCCTGGTTTTAGTAAACAAGCACCTTTATACTAATTTCAAGGTACCAGGCAGTTACTACTAAACGATGCAATGACTAATTTCACCTATATGAATCAGATTACAAAGAGAGAGAGTGACAGATGATGGCAGATGCAGTTGCAGATAAAAGAGCGCATCTGCCACATTTATTACACTAATAACCAAATAGATACATAGAAAGGTGACAGATGGCAGATGAATTTTGAAAACTTTGTGTTAGTTATTATAAGAAATCATACATACTCGTCCGACACCAGCAGCCTCTATAACTTCTCTATTTCCTCTACCGGTAATCCTGTACATTCAGCAATGTCGGCTGTACTTATGCCCAAACGTTTCATATTAGCTGCTGTTTGTTGTAACTTGGCCTCACCTTCTGCTTTTCCTTCGGCCAACCCTTCGATCCGGCCTTCCCATTTGGCAGTGTCGAGCACGTCGTTCTGAATCATGATTACATTCAGATGTTCATCGTATGCATGTCGCTCACTCGTAGACATCGAGTAGTATTTCAGTTTCTCGCGGGCTTCACGAAGGCCCGGCGTTGTTGTGTCCGGACGGATCGTCCCGTCTTTCAGATATTCGATCCATTCGTCCAGAGGGGTCATAGCGACTTTGTCGAACTCGTTTACACGGATCAGGATGTATTCGGGGAAGATCTCAGCCGGCAGGCGAGTGATAACGGCATCACGGTCGCGCATGTTGATTCGCAGGCGGTCACCGGTATGTACACCCGTGAAATGATTCTGCCCGTGGTAAAAATAATCCGTTCCCACACCGAGGTCGAAATAGAGAATACTGATAGAGTAGACTTTCTTCACTTTCTGATAACCTTCACCCAACGAGATATGCTCGGTGATGGCTTTGGCTACGCCGTAAAGGATGCGCTCGAGATAATGCACTTCGCGGGTATTCTGGATTTCGACGATAATGATCTCGCCTTTGCTGTTCTTCGCCTTGATGTCGACACGGTTGAACTTGTCATCGGCACTCTTCTGGTTACCTTCGCTTTCAAGGATTTCGAGGATATGAACCTCTTCGCGCAGCATGACGGTCAGGAAACCTTCGAGCACATCGAAGTTGGCCTTCTGGCGCAACAAGCGCTTGATGGCCCAATCGAAACGGATATACCGGTCCTGCAACTCTTTTC